>Ga0181553_10000501_pt1 | contig 34062 bp, 30 predicted proteins | sample 011ome_17_FD_133753 | JGI IMG/M metagenome (GOLD analysis project Ga0181553, IMG submission 133753) | Coastal salt marsh microbial communities from the Groves Creek Marsh, Skidaway Island, Georgia - 011502XT metaG (megahit assembly) | ecosystem: Environmental > Aquatic > Marine > Intertidal...
AGGATTGAGACCTGGTGAAAAACTATACGAAGAACTTCTCACTAATGAGGAAAATACAACGGAGACTCATCATCCTCAGATCTTAATTGCTAAGGTTCGGAAATATGACTTCGAAGAGATCTCCACAGAAATTAATGCCTTGACGAACTTATTCGAAGAGCAAAACAATGATAGCATTGTTCAGAAAATGAAGACAATCGTGCCGGAATTTCGTTCTAATAATTCAGAGTACGAAAAACTAGACCATTAGATGATTGCAGCACCTATCCAAATTCGATTCAGCGACTGTGATATGGGAGGACATGTCCATAATGCCGCTTACCTTCATTACTTCGAATCGGCCCGAATTCATTTCTTTATATCCAAATTTGGCCGTGATTGGGATTGGAAAAAAGAAGGCTTGATCATCAAAAAGAATACAATCGAATATCATATCCCTACTATTCTTGAGGATGATATCACAGTGGAAGTAAGTTGTAACCATATCGGTAACAAAAGTTTCACTTTGACTTATCATGTATACAATCAGGATCGTATTTTAAAAGCGTATGGAGAATCTGTTGTGGTATCCTTTGATTATCACCAACAAAAGCCAGTAGGTATTCCTGAGCGCATGCGGCTCCATTTGGAAAATCATTTTTTGAGCGCCTGATTCAGCTTTATTTTTTAATTTAGCTCATGCTGTAATCGGCATAATAATTGCATTTTTAAAAGTCAGAAGCATCTTGTTAATAAAGAAGTTTATATGAAGAATTGGATTGGATTTATAGGTTGTATTATCATCGGCATCGGAGCGCAAGCCCAAATTGGAGAGCTGATCAAGGAACCCAAAAAAGAGGCGACAACCACAGCACCACAATGCCGTTACTTGATGATGGTAAGAGATTGTAGTGGTTATGTTTATTCTGATTTTGTCAATGTGGGTGGACGTGATGAAGAAATCATCTTTCATAGTAAATCTGGTAAACCTTTTACGGGAGATTGTAAAGTATGCTATAATAACGGTTTGCTCAAAATGCACCTTGACTATGTGAATGGTCGTTTGGTTGGACAAGATACGATCTATTATGAAAACGGAGGCATTAACCTCATCACTAGTCATGATCCAGACGGTATGGGGAAAGAAGATGGGACTTGGAAATTTTACCGAGAAGATGGCAGTCTTAAATGGGAAAAGAAATACGAAATGGGCTTGGCCCAGGGCGAGCATCGCTTCTACTACCCTGATTCTTCTCTGTACAAGATTGAGGTCTATAAAAACAACCAATTGCATGGTAAAAAACAAGAGTTTTATCCGGATCAAACCGTCAAGAAAGAAATTGAATACAAGAATGGAAAGTGGAATGGGAAATACATTACCTATTCAAAAGACGGTAAAGTGATTTCTGAGCAAGAATATGTGAATGGAATTAAAAACGGACCATCTTCCTACTATTATGATGACGGCGTACTTTTCTACACTGAGAACCATGATATGGGAAAACGCCAGGGCACGTTTAAGCGATTTTATATGAATGGTAAGATGTGGACGGTGGAAAACTATGATAAAGACCGCAGAAGCGGAGAATTTGAGGAGTATTACGATAATGAAAAGAATAGCATCAAATACAAGGCTACCTATAAAAAGGGTGAACGCACCTATGAAATGTTTTATGATGAATTTGGCGGAGAGGTAATGTCTCCAGAACAAATTGCAGCCATGAAGAAAGAGCAAGAAATTAAAGAAGAAGATACAGGTGGACAAACCGAAGAAGAAAAGGCTGCTAGTGAAGGTGGTAAAAAACGTTTTCGTTGGCCTTGGAAGAAGAAATAATTCTTAATCTAAAAAGTCTCTTGAATAAAAATAAAGTTACTTAGCTTGGGTTTATCCTACTCAAGATTTTCTTCCACCATTTTTTAAGGTCTGGAGCCAGATCAAAGTAAAAAATAATAGTCCAAAATATAAGGGTAATGGCGACAATATATACCAACATTTGGGTCAACGGGTTAAGAGGCAAAGGCAGCCATTTAAAGAAAAGCACGAGCAAAAAACCGATACCCACATGATATAAAGTGCGCTTATCAAAAGGTTGAAAATCGAATTTTTGTTTGAGATAGAACCAGCGAGCAATATTGACAATAAACATGGCAATAGCTGAGGCAGCTGCAGCTCCAACAACAGACCATTCTTGAATAAATACAAAGTTTAACCCAATCACTAAAACTGCCAATACAAAATTGAAGTAGGTATTCATTTTATAGGCCTGAGAAGTAGCAATAATCTCCGAATTGATTCCGGTCATCATATCAAAGAGCTGACCCAATCCAACAAAAAAGAATACGTATAACGCAAATTGATAATCAGGTAAAAACGTTAAGGCAGGTTCAATGCAAAGCCATCCAACAACAAAAAGGTAAATCCCAATCACTGTTTGATTATTCACACTTTTCTCGTAAACCAACTGAATATTTGCTTTATCATTCTTTTTCCATGACTCTGACAAAACCGAAGCCGATATTCGCTTAATGCCTCTTGCCGGGATACTAATCAACATTCCTGCAAAAAACAGAACGGAATAGACACCCACAGCATCGGTACCGACCATCTTATTCAGCATAACTTGATCAATGGATACAACTAAAATACTGGATGCTGCACCTAAAATACCATATACACCGTAGCTAATAATCGCGCTTCGTTTGTCCTTAGCCAATAGGGATCGCTCCGGCATTTGAATCACCGCCGTTTTCTTAAACGTCAAGTAAATTAATGCAATACCCGGTAGACTCAGCGCAAAACTATACACATAAGCCGTGTATTGAAAATCAATCCAACCCAACCAGAATAAGAGAACACCCACTAAAATTCCAAGTTTTAGCATGAGACCTTCCCAGAATATACCAACAACTGAAGCGAAAAGCATACGCATGTATGCATCCAAATTGGCAAAGAAAATCTTAAAAAAGATAATAGGGAAAATCAGGTAGGATATGGATCGAATCAATTTGTAGTCATCTCCCACTCCAACAAAAAAGTCGTGAAACCAATAAAAAGTAATTAGCCCTAACCCAGCACCAGCAATTGAATAAAGCATGGCAAACATCAAGAATCCTGAATGTCCTTTTTCATCATTTCTGAACGAAGAAAAGACCTGTAAGGTAATCTGAGCAAAGCCCAATGTAAAAATCGTTGCAAAGATTTTAGAAATTGAATTCAGCAATGATAAAGCTCCAATTTGATCCTCCTCTTCAAAAATAAAAGGCAACATCACCTGGGAAACCGCTCCAATTGCCGTTCCGACCAATGACACGATTGTACTCTGCATCGCTTGTTTTTGAATTATTCCCAAACCTTATTTATTTATCTTCACAAGGAACGAATTATATTACTTGTTCCGTATGTCCTTATCATTTTTTAACAACAATCGAAAGTGAATGTACGTATAGAAGAGACTTACTAATCCGCATTTCTTAAAACTATTATTAACTTTGTTAATAGACGAAATTATGAAATTTAAAAAGACCATTCAAATCGGAAATTTCAGCATTAGTATGGACTCTCCGGTTTTTATTATTGCAGAAGCAGGTGTCAACCATAACGGTGACATGGACTTAGCAAAAAAGTTAATTGATGTTGCAGTTGAATCTGGAGCAGATGCTGTTAAATTTCAATCATTCATCACAGAGGAGTTAATTCTGGATAATGTAGAAAAGGCGACCTATCAGAAAGAGACTACGGAAAAATCTGAATCTCAATTCATGATGCTCAAAAAATTGGAGTTTGCTGTATCAAGAATGAAAACTTTAAAAGCCTATTGTGCCGAAAAAGAGATCCTTTTTCTTACCACACCGTTTGACGAAAAAAGTTTGGAATTATTAGATGAATTGAACCTAGAAGCTTATAAAATATCATCAACAGACACAACGAATATTGGTTTTATTCGCAAAGTTGCGGCCAAAGGAAAACCTGTTATCATTTCGACTGGCATGTGCTATTTTGATGAAGTAGAACGAGCGTTGCAGGTGTTGAGCGAAGTGAATCAAGATGCCATATTATTACAGTGCACCTCCAACTACCCGGTCAAAGACAATGAGGTACATTTAAACGTTATTAACACGTTTAAGAATCAATTTGATATGATTGTTGGTTTTTCAGATCACACCCCCTCAATAGGAGCAAGTCCTTATGCCGTTGCCATGGGTGCAAAGGTGGTTGAAAAACACTTTACATTAGATAAAAAAATGGAGGGTCCGGATCATCGTGCATCACTTGATCCATCAGAATTAAAAGCCTATATAAAAGAAATACGTCGAGTTGAGCAATACCTAGGTAGTGCTGAAAAGGAGCCAACTCAAGACGAAAAAGATACACGAAATCGATTACAAAAATCCTTGGTAGCTGCAAAATCTATATCGAAAGGAGAAATATTTTCAGCTGAAAATATTGTTGCTAAACGTACCGGAGGAAAAGGTATTTCTGCTTTAGACTATGATACGGTTATTGGTAAAGTTGCCGGTCGCGATTATGTCAAAAACGAAATAATCGAATTGAAATGAAAAAACTACTGATTATTGGTGCAGGTGGACATGCCCGTCCAATCATTGAGATAGCCTTATTGCATAATTATGACATAGTGGGCATCATTGACCTTAATTACAGGGGTGGTCAGGAAACCATATTAGGTGTTCCAATTATTGGCGGTAATGCTACTTTGCAGAGCATCAGCCCTGAAGGAGTTCACGTTGCTCTCGCTATCGGTGATAATGAACTCCGTCAAAAAGAGTGGCTGAAGTTAAAAGAAAAGGGTTATCATAATTTCCCTTCACTTATTCATCCAAGTACAATTATTTCTGAATCGGCAATCATTGAGGATGCCGTTGTAATTTGTGCTGGTGCAATAATCAACCCACTTGTAAAGTTAGGTCTTGGATCCATTGTTAATACTGGAGCAATCATCGATCATGAATGCGAGATTGCCGATTTTGTTCATTTAGCACCCGGTACGCGATTGGCTGGAAGAGTAAAAGTGGGTTCCAAAACTTTTATTGGAATTGGTACCTGTGTAATCGATAAAATAGAGATTGGTGAAGGAGTTCTTATTGGTGCAGGAAGCACGATCATAAAACCAATTCCATCGAATTGTAAAATCGTTGGGGTATCAAAACTAATTGATTGAGTATGGCCTTTATTTCCTCTTCTTGTGTTAAACATCAAAAAATCATTGACGCTATTCGTGAGCTCAATGCTTTTGGTTTTAATGCGATTGAATTGTCTGGTGGAACTAAGCCATATAAATCCATGCGAGAGGATTTAAAAACGATCAAGGCTAATGAGGGAATTGATCTTATGCTGCATAACTACTTCCCTCCTCCATCTGAAGACTTTGTTTTAAACCTTGCCTCTGCTAATGATAAAGTTTATCAACAAAGCGTTGAACATTGTAAACGAGCAATCGAAATTTCTGCAGAATTAGAAACTGGAAAATTTGGGTTTCACGCTGGTTTTTTCATTGATATTAAAGTCGAAGAGATTGGAAAGAAACTATCACCATCTGACATTACAGACAAAAACCGGGCTTATGATCGTTTCTGCGAAGCGCATACAATTTTAACACAGATAGCCGGAAATGACGTTCAGTTATATGTTGAAAATAATGTTTTTTCGCATTCCAACAACGCATCTTTCAAAGGTGTTAATCCATTAATGCTAACTAACTGCGAAACCTACCAAGAGTTAAAAGAAAGAATAGACTTCAAACTATTATTAGATGTCGCTCATTTAAAAGTCAGCTGTCAAACTTTAAAAAAAGATTTCACAACCGAACTTCAATCCTTATTTAACGTATCAGACTATATTCACGTAAGTGATAATGATGGTTTACATGATACAAATAATGCGATTGAATTGAAAAGCAGTTTGTATCAGGAATTAAAGCAACTGAATTGGTCCAGAAAAACGGTTACTTTAGAAATATACGAACCCTTAGAGAAGGTGAAATCATCATTAGAAAATATAAACCTACTACTGGATGCTTGATCAATTAAAATGTAAACAATCTGGAACCTTACTAGATGTCATGCAAGTCATCAACACGAATGGAAAAGGCATTGCCTTCATTGTTGATGATAAAAATAAATTCTGTGGGGTAATGACGGATGGAGATATTCGTCGTTTATTATTAGATGGAAAAGATCTTAGCGCTGGCATTCAAGATCTTCCTAATAGCGAATGTACGGTGGCTTATAGTCATGAGTCTTTTCAAGAAATGTTGGATAAAACGAATGAAAGTGTCAGCATTCTTCCTGTACTGAACGATGCCAATGAACTCGTTGATTTTTTTCAGTACCAAAATAAAGTTTATGTACCAGTTGCCACTCCCAATTTAAAAGGGAATGAGTTCAAATATTTGGTCGACGCTTATTTGTCCACTTGGATATCAAGTTCAGGTTCTTATATACGTCAATTTGAAGATGAGTTTTCAACCTATTGCCAATGTGAATATGGTGTTGCGGTCTCTAATGGAACAGTCGCTATTCATTTGGCACTTGAGGCATTAGGTGTCGGTAAAGGAGATGAAGTTATTGTCCCAGACCTTACCTTTGCAGCGACGATTAATGCTGTTTTTCACGCCGGCGCCACTCCGGTGATTGTTGATGTTGACGAAGATTCGTGGTGTATTGATCCAGCAGAAATTGAAAAAGCAATTAGTCCAAAAACAAAAGCTATAATTCCCGTTCATATTTACGGTCAGGTTTGTGATATGGATCGTATTATGAGCTTATCGAAAAAACATAACCTGTATGTAATCGAGGATTGCGCTGAGGCGCATGGTGCAACATTTAAAGGTCAAAAAGTAGGTTCGTTTGGTCATATCTCAACATTTTCTTTCTTTGGTAATAAAGTGATCACAACAGGCGAAGGTGGCATGTGTGTTACGAATGATGCAGATTTGAATGACCAAATGTGCGTCTTACGGGATCATGGCATGAGCAAAGAGAAACGCTATTGGCATGACCGAGTAGGCTATAATTATCGTATGACAAATTTACAAGCGGCAATTGGCGTAGGCCAATTGGAAAGGATTGATGAAATCCTTCAATTTCGTCGCGAAATTGAGCAAGCGTATAAAGAAATTTGCACCGATATCAACTTTATCCAGTTTGAGAAAGATTTTGAAAATAAAAATCGCATTACTTGGTTGGTCTCGGCATTAGTCACCAACGGGAAACGCGATGAACTGATTGCTAAACTTAAAGCTGAAAGTATAGATGCCCGTCCTTTCTTCTATCCGCTAGGTGATATGGAGCCATATAAAGACTATGTTTTCTCGAATGAGAATAGCAAGAAATTATCGGCAATGGGTATAAATTTCCCAACTGGTCAAGCGCTCACTGATAAGCTGAAAAAGCGAATTAAAAGCGTGTTTCAAGAATTTGCATGAAAATACTAGGTATCATACCCGCTAGAGGAGGCAGTAAACGAGTGCCTCGAAAGAATATCAAATCTTTAGGTGGTATACCTTTAATTGCACATACCTTAAATGCCGTAGCGGAATCAAATTTATTATTCGATTGCATCGTTTCCACAGAAGATGATGAAATTGTAACAGTTGTAAAAAAGTATGGAGGCAATGCCCCTTTTAAGCGTCCAACGGAATTGGCTGGTGATCAAATGGGAGATCGACCTGTTCTTATTCACGCATTAGAGTGGTATGAAAAAAATACAAATGAAACGGTAGACGCCATCTGTTTGCTTCGCCCTACTTCTCCTTTCAGATCAGGAGCTATAATTGACCGCGGTATTCAAAAATTAATTGAATCTAAAGCAGATTCTGTCCGCAGCATGACTAAAGTTGAAGGGGTGCACCACCCATATTGGATGTTTAAAGCGGATCCAGGACTTGCTGAAGCTGTTGTACCTGGAGTTTCTATTGATGAGTATTACCAAAGTCAACTTTTACCAACTGTCTTTCGATTAAATGGATGCGTTGACCTTATTCGAAAAGATGTTTTGCTCAATGAAGAAGGTCCTTTGTACGGTGAAAAAATGGCTATATTAGAAACCCCTGAAAAAGAAAGTCTTGACATTGATACACTAGAGGATTTTGAGTATTGTGAATGGTTAATAGACCGAAAACATTAGAGCCTATCGATTTCTTCCTGAATAATCTCAACGGCCAATTCCCCATTCTTGTAAAAATAGTTATTCGTAAACCGAGCATGCGCTTCAGGATCGATATTCGGCAGGTCTCTCGCCAGCAATGCTATTAAATCCGCTTCTTCGTATACAGGTATCCCCACGCCCTGACTGATATAATTGACGGTGTCTGACTTTAAAAAATCGAGAACAATTAGAGGTTTATTATACGGAACAAACTCAGCGCCGACGGTTGAATAGCTTGTTATAAAGATGTCAGCTGCTTCAAAATGAGAGGCCAAATCTGAAGTCCTGTCAATTAAAAAATCTTTAAAACCAACTTCATTAGCTATCTCTAAAAACAAAACATCTTCTACCTCTGCAGGATGCGGTCTTAAAACGAGATAACAGTCTTTCACATTTAAACGAGCAGCATTTAACACCGTTTTTAATTCACGTTTCCGCAAGTTCATGTCCGGCTGTGGCTGAGTTGCATAAACAATACATTTTTTATCGGTTGTTAAATCAGAATGTTTTTTATGTTGGGGGTTAACGGCTGGAATTCTGCCACTTGTCACAACTTGCTTATTAGAGTAACCTCCAAATTCAACTAACATATTCCAATAATGCTCGCCCCATACAAAGGTTAAGTCCGGTAAAATGGGTTTTGTTTTATATTCACCATACATATAAGCAGGGTGACTCGGATAAATAGCTCCGTGCTGCACACCTATCGTCTTAACTCCTGTTTGATGGGCTGCATATTGAACTACTCTCTGTTGTGCGCTGTTCTCATTTATAAATGAAACCGAGCGATAATTCGATTTTTGAAAAAAACGTTTAAATGCACGATAACGGATGAAGTAAACATATAAACTAAATTGCGCCGCTTGAAAAAATGCAAGGATCACTTGATCTTCAGGAATCAGATCATTCCTTGAAGCATTCAGTTGATTGAATAGATTCTTAAGCTCCTTTCTAAATCGCAAGAAATGAAAAGGAGCCTTAACTGTCAACAAATAACGTGCTATGACTTGATCGACATTGTTCTGCGATCGATATCCCGATGTTTCCGATGGCAATTCTTGTCTAGGGTTAAATACGGCCCTGTTTAATAATTTATCCATTGAAGAATTCAAAGCTCCAAGACGCTTGTCTATCCCCTCAATATTATCATCCCAAACCGATAAGAGTAAGTCTTGTTTATCTTGTTTATAGCGTGGTTTCCATTGTCCCAAAATATATCGTATCTCTTTTGATACTTTGGTCTTTTTTTGATTTGTTTGCACCTCTTCTTGAAATACTAATCGATCCTCAGCAATAAACCTTTTCAAATGTCTGTCAGCGGTAATCACTTTTCCATTAGGATAGGCTGATAAAAATTGCTTTATAGCGGCAAGTTTAAATTGAAAATTTCTGTATTTAAATGTCAGTCTAAAATGCTCTAAGAACCATGGATCAACTCCAAGTTTATCATGGAATGCTTGAAATAAGACGTCATGGTCATTATAGAATGAGATAACGCGATTAAATGCCTCTCCCTTTATTTTTTGTTGCAATTCGGCATCCAATTCAATGGCCTCGTATGAAGACATGCAATGACTATATGATGATGAATAATAATGTGCTCCCTCTTTTCGGAGTGAATCCGATTCAAAATTTCCATCTATATAATAGCGTGTGTCTTTCAATTTAATTCAGGTTGGCATTGATTGGTTAACGAATATAATAAGGACTTTGTTTATAAGCTCAGCAAATGAGGCATCTTTTACCGTTCTCCATTCAATGCTTCCATTAACCTCATCATATTATTGGTCCCAGCTTGTTTGTTGCATTTAAGTTTAACGGTAAAACGGTTTCAATATCCATATAAGCAAGAGTTTCCAACAATTAAATCACCCTTCAAACGAATCAAGGAATAGTTCTAAATTATCCATACTATCTAGTCGCTTGACAATTTCATCCTTGGGCAGATTCCACCATTCAGTACCGAGCAATTTATCGACCGTTTCTTTGTCGTGACGATACCGAATATGTTTTGCAGGTGTACCAACCACAATGCTGTATGGCTGTACGTCTTCCTTAACCAGCGAGTGTGCCCCTATAATTGCACCATCGCCAATTTTAACACCTGCCAAAATCGTGCTATTCGCTCCGATCCAAACATCATTTCCTATGATGGTATTTTGATTATCATCGGTCCAACTTTTGGACTTTTTAGCAAAACCATATTTCTTTTCATAGGCAAAAGGATGCGTTGAAACCCAATTCGTCGGATGCCCTCCTAATCCTATTCGAACATTATAGGCAATGGAACAGAACTTCCCAATTGACTTAACATTGCCATCTATAAGTGCGTACTTATTGATAAAAGTATAATCACCTATACTTTCTGCAGCAATAACTCCGCCATACTCCAATGTAACATGTTTCCCCAACTCAACCTTTTTCCCTAAGCGCGCAGAACGAATTGTGCATGAAGGGTTCTTTAGTCTCATCCAAATTTTCCATACGAAGTGCACCATAACTATTTAGAAATTTGATTTAAAATAATAAATAATACGTTGACAAGCGATACTCTTTGTTTATGGGCGCACGAAAATGTCCAAACTTTACAAATACAAGTCTCTTAACCATTTTTAAAAAAGTTCTTGGAATAACTCACTAATGTGCTGAATAGAAAATTTTTCGAGTTTATCTTTTGAGAACATTTGTAAATTGTTCGACTGATAAAGCTGATAAAAGTCTAATACGCTTTCCTTGGCACCTTCGACATCGTCAAAGTCGGAAATAGCACCCAGACCATTCTCTTTAATCAGCTCCCCTGTGTCTCCCGACGGAACACCAATTGTCAAAATTGGATTACCCACTCCCATGTATTCGAAAAGTTTGCCCGGAATTATCCCGTCAACATTTTTGGTATTATTCAATAACAACAATGATATAGAACTATTATTAAGCGCTGCTAAAGCCTCCTTATGTGGTAGATAAGAAACATAAGAAACGTTTTCTGTTAAGCCTGCCTTTTCAACATCGGCAATCACATTTAGATGAACATTACCAATTAACTGTATACACAGATCTTTCTTAAAATCAGGATTCTCAGCTATAAGCTCTTGCATAGCTTGCCAAAGCACTTTTGGATTTCTGTCTGAATTGATCGAACCGATGTGCGTGATTAGAAAATGATTTACCTCTTTTTCGTTAGCAAATGTATAATCTGACACATCAAATCCGTTGGTAATGATTTTAACACTTTTAGCTCCCATTTCCTTAAAATCATCCCCCCAGCTTTTACTCACCGAGACCAACGTATCAGATGTTCTAACCACTTCTTTTTCTAAACGATGTTGTTTTCGATCTGCTCTTTTCCCAACATTAAGCGTCTCATAGAAATCAATCTTTGTCCATGGATCTCGAAAATCAGCAATCCAATTGATTTTGTCTCCAAAATGCTTTTTCAGACGACAACCAATTAAATGCATGCTATGCGGCGGACCCGTTGAAATAACGACTTCTATATTCTCCTGTTGAATTATTTTCTTAAGATATCTCGTTGATGGTTTAACCCAAAAAACACGAGGGTCGGGTATAAAAACATTCCCTCTCACCCACTTGGCAAGACGTTTTATCCAGCTCCCTCCTTCATCGACTGATGATGGTTGATTAACATTGCCCTTTTCTGACTTCTTTAGAAATGCTCGATATATAAAATAGGGTTCAACTATTTTTCTTTTGAGTACTTTAATTTCTGGTGATACTTTGTTCATCAAGGATTCGTCACGAAGTGCAAAATCCGGATTTGAAGGTGTGTAGACGTAGCACTCATTTTGCTCAGCTAAGTACTTGGAAATCTTGAGCCACCTGTGCACTCCTGCACCACCACTTGGTGGCCAATAATATGTAATAATCAATACCCTTTTTCCCAATGGTTGTATGTGTTAATCTTCTTTCGATTCGTTGACGAGAGCTTCTAGTACCTCATTATCATCATCTTCTTTTCGACGTGCTTCTAGATACAAGCCTGCTAATAGGAAGAGTAAAATTCCGACGCTTCCGATATTCGCCATGACTCCAGATTTATTGTAGGTTTCTGATTCAAACTCAAAAATAATGTCGTGATCGCCAGCTGGAACTTCAATCGCGCGCAAGACATAGTTTGCACGTGAAATAGGCACCTCTTGGCCATCAACATAGGCTTTCCAACCATCATAATAGATCTCAGAGAAAACAGCTAATTCCTTATCTGTTGATGAAAACGAATACGTCATACGATCTGGATGATAATTGACTAATTCAATAGAGCCACTTCCTGAATACGAATCTCCGCTGACATTAGCAGCAAAATCATCATCAAGAATTGTTGTTTTTCGCGGATCCCAACCTTTGACTCCGCCCGAGCTAATCGCAAAGACTTTGTTAAACATTGAATCAGGTGCTGAATCATAGACCCAATTAATTCCGGTGGAATCAACAACCATCGCTAAAGGTTGATCAGCCGTTGCATTAAACGGTATTTGTTGGATTGGTTGTGGTTCATTCATTCCGGGAAGCATCACCATAACCTCATCCGTTGCATTCATGGAAATACTGTTTGAGACTGTTTCGCCATTTACTATGACTTGACCTAATCCCTTATTCTCTAGTTGAAATGCTTCTTGAGCATTCATCGCCATAATCTCTTCATCTGAATTCTCAACCATTTGAATGGATTGTGATAACCATGCATTCCCCATAGCTTGTTGATTAACTCGTGTTAATTGAGAATTTTCAACTCCTGTAGCTCCACGTTGAGGGGCTATGAAATACTTTGTATTTAGCATATTGATCACAGCAGGATTTCTTCTTGAAATATGGAAATCAATCAAATCTTGATATCGACTCAATTTTGCTCCATGATACCCACCTATTGATTTATTAAAATAAGAGGTATACGAGCTGTTGAAAGGGTTTCCTTCTTCAAAAACGCGGAAGTGTGTATTTCGATTTAATATTCTAAATGTGATAAAATCTCTTCTTACTTGTTTTTCACGTCCTGATGCATCAGACTCTTTTAATTCCTGATTTAAGACAGCCAGTGCTGAATCAATTTTTGGTTTTATTTCAGGGTTTAATGCTGACTCCATATTCAATATCTCTTGTTCACCATTTCCGGCTGTAAAAGGATATTTCATTTGATAAGATTCTACCCATTGGTTATAACGTTTACCTGTTCCATCGTTGTTCAAGTAGCGCTGATCCACCGTTACCAAATCAATTAAAATGAATAGGGCTAATCCACTTCCCAAGATATATTTTGAGAAACCAAATCGGATATATCCGAAAATAAGTAAGGCTCCGAGTGCAAAGAATCCAAGTGATCTTAATACATCCGCTTTGAAGATGGATATTCTAGATTGTTCCAAGGCTTCATAGAAATCCATGTATTGTTGTTGCATTGAAGTATCCGTCAAGGTATCTACCATAGCATATTCTTGCGCACTAATAAAATCATTAAAGGTTGTTGGTGAAAGCAAGAAGATGATCAAGAAAAGGAATAAGAAGCCCGTAGCGATATAGAACCCATTGAGATCTTCTAAAATTTCTTTTCTTTTGGTAATGAGTTTCTGAAGGAATAAAACGCCTAATAAAGGGATGCACAATTCTGCAACCACCAATATAATGGTTACTGCCCGGAGTTTGTTATAACCTGGCACAGCATCTAAGAAGAAGTCCGTTAGGCTTGCTTCCATATACATTTCTCCATTAAATAATGCCAATAAGAATAGAAGCGTATTGGCTGCTGTAAATATTAATTGCTTTTTCCCGGTCAAGAAAATATTGACCATATAAAGAATGATAGGCAATAGAATAAAGGCACTGACATAGTTTTTTCCCCAACTTAATCCAATTGCCAATAAGGTGACAGATAATAAAGCCCATTTATAACGATCTTTTACATAGATCATTCCTAATAAGGCAAAGAACATCACAATGATACCGATATATACCGGGCCTGAAGTAAACGGCTGATCTCCCCAATACTGATTGCTCTGTGCAATATTTTGTTGATACTGGCGATCAACGTCATCTAACAAGTCTTTATTGGCCTCGTTTTGACCAATGGCCATTGTTTCACCACCTTTAAAATTCGGTACTAAAAAAGTGAAGGTTTCTCCGCGGCCATAACTCCAGTTGGTTACATAATCGCGATCTAGACCTGTGGTTTTAATCTCTTCATTAGAAGAACCGTCCGGTTGAATGGTCAATGCCGTACCTCCGCGAATGGTTTGCTTTGAATATTCAATTGTACCAAATAAGTTACCATAATTAACCAGGACTGCTAATACATATCCAACGATTATGAGCCCGGTTGCTTTAGCAAATTTTGGTAGTTGATTACTTTTGAAATGTCTCACTAATTCAACAATACCTAATAACAGCAGAATAAAGGCCATATAATAGGTGATCTGAACGTGGTTGGCAGCTAGTTCAACCGCCATAAAAGCTGATGATAAGGCAGCGCCTAGAATCCAGTTTTTATTCCTATAGGCCATAATGAACCCGGCGATCATAAGCGGCGCAAAACCAATGGCCGCGGCTTTGGAATTGTGCCCTGCTTCTAGAATGACAATAAAATAGGATGAAAAACCAAAGGCTAAACTTCCGATCACGCCAACCAGCGGTTTGATACGTAAACTCAGCGATAGAATGTAGAAACCAATGAAATAAACAAATAAGAAGAAAATTGGTGCTGGTAAACCTAGACGGAAAAGTTTCGTTAAGCCTGAACTTAACCAGTCCCCCTCGTATTTCATTGAAATCTGCGTGGTTGGCATGCCTGAGAACATGGCATTCGTCCACAACGCCTGCTCACCCGAATTATCTCTATAATCAGCTACTTCTCTCGACATCCCCAAGAAATTGACGATATCCCCTTGTTTGATGGAATAGCCTTTTAAAGCCGGTGAAAAATACACACAGGCTACTACTACAAATAAGATAACGGCGCCTAAGTGCCAAAGATTTGATTTTCTTAAAATTCGGTCTTTCAAATTCATAAATTCTTCTTAATATAAAACAGCACCGAGAAGCTTTAGACTTCGTGCTTTGTCAAAGACGTAAAAATAAAATTTTTATTGGAGAAAAGAGAGACTCTGTGGACTCTTTTAAGGAGATTTAACGTCAGGATCGTCTGGCAACTCTTCGAAATCGGTATAGTCCTCGTCTCTAAATTTTGATTTCCCGATTTTAGAGATTGTTGTTTTACCAAAATTACGCTGTGCTTCGCTTTTTTGACGATCGGCCTCTTTCCTAGCTCTTAAATCACGTCGTTTAGCATCTACATTACGTTTGGCTTGCATCATTTGTCCAAGAAAGCGTAAAAGAACGAACACTCCTATTATGATGAGGAGTGTTCGAAATAATCCTGTTACGCTTAATAAGACCATTATTTACTCAAGTATAGATTACGTTCGCTGTAAATCTTTTGGAAATAAGGATCGCGAAGATCTTTTATAAATCGGATTGCTTCGCCAGTTGATTTCATTTCAGGTCCAAGTTCTTTGTTGACATTCGGGAACTTATTGAATGAGAATACAGGTACTTTAATCGCATATCCATCTGTAGCTGGTTGGAAATTAAAGTCTGTTACTTTCTTTTCACCCAACATGACCTTCGTTGCATAGTTCACATAAGGCTCCTTGTATGCTTTTGCAATAAAAGGAACTGTTCTCGATGCTCTTGGATTCGCTTCAATGACATATACCTTATCATCTTTAATTGCGAATTGAATATTGATTAACCCTACCGTTTTAAGCGCGACTGCAATCTTTTTGGTAATACTCTCGATTTGCTGAATAACCAAATCACCGAGGTTATAAGGCGGTAGAACTGCGTATGAATCTCCAGAGTGGATCCCTGCAGGCTCAATATGTTGCATGATACCGATGATATGAACATTCTCGCCATCACAAATCGCATCAGCTTCTGCCTCTATTGCACCTCCTAAGAAATGATCCAACAATATTTGATTATCTGGTAATTCATTAAGAATATCCACGACATGATGTTCTAGATCTTCTTTATTGATAACGATTTTCATTTTCTGACCTCCTAAAACATAAGATGGTCTAACTAATAATGGAAACCCAAGTTCATCCGCTAACTCTAATGCTTGTTCAGCACTTTCGACAACTCCAAATCTTGGATAGGGTACATCGTGGTCTTTTAATAGATTCGAGAATCTACCTCTATCTTCAGCCAAATCCAAGGCATCATAAGAAGTACCCATAATTTTAATACCATATCTCTCTAGCTTTTCAGCCAGCTTCAAAGCAGTTTGACCGCCTAATTGTACGATGACACCTTCTGGTTTCTCGTGACGGATGATATCGTAAATATGCTCCCAGAATACAGGCTCAAAATATAATTTATCGGCTGTATCAAAATCGGTAGAAACCGTTTCTGGATTACAGTTAATCATAATGGTCTCATAGCCACATTCTTGCGCTGCAAGCACTCCGTGTACACATGAATAATCAAATTCAATTCCCTGTCCAATTCGGTTTGGTCCCGAACCTAGAACAACAATTTTCTTTTTATCTGTGACAACCGATTCGTTCTCCAACTCAAAAGTAGAGTAATAATATGGTGTTTGCGCTGCAAATTCCGCCGCACAAGTATCAACTAGCTTATAGACTCTATTGATTCCATATTCATCTCTTTTAGTATAAACCTCAGATTCTAAACATTTCAATAAGTGAGCGATTTGTCTGTCGGCATAACCTTTTTGTTTGGCTTCAAAGAGTAAGTCCTTTGGAATGCTCGTCACAGAGTGTCGCTCTAAGCGCTTCTCTAATTGAATCAAGTCCTCAATCTGACGTAAAAACCAATCATCAATTTTCGTTTTCTCTCGAATTGTTTTGAAAGGAATTCCTAATTTAATGGCGTCATAGATGTGGAATAATCTATCCCAACTTGGACTTTCTAAACTTTTTAAGATTTTGTTTTGGTCTGTTAACTCTCGTCCATCTGCTCCTAATCCGTTTCTTCCAATCTCTAATGATTGACAAGCCTTTTGTAAGGCCTCTTGAAAGCTTCTTCCAATCGCCATTACCTCACCAACGGATTTCATTTGAAGTCCCAATTTATCATCAGCCCCTTCGAATTTAGCGAAGTTCCAACGCGGTATTTTCACAATAACATAATCCAACGTTGGCTCAAATAGAGCCGAAGTTGTCTTTGTAATTTGATTTTTTAATTCATCCAAGTGATAACCGATAGCTAATTTTGCCGCGATCTTTGCAATAGGATATCCTGTTGCTTTTGAGGCCAAGGCCGATGAACGTGAAACCCTTGGGTTAATTTCGATCGCGATAATATCCTCATTCTCATCTGGACTTACTGCAAACTGGACATTACAACCACCTGCAAAGTTTCCAATCTTTCGCATCATCTTGATGGCCATGTCGCGCATGCGCTGAAAAGTCGTATCGGAGAGTGTCATAGCCGGAGCCACAGTGATTGAATCTCCCGTATGGATACCCATCGGGTCGAAGTTCTCAATTGAACATACAATGACAACATTGTCATTCGCATCTCTTAATAACTCTAACTCGTATTCTTTCCATCCCATCAAAGCTTTATCAATCATCACCTCATGAATCGGTGACAAATGAAGCCCTCTGGTCAACATGGTATCGAACTCTTCTTCCTCGTAAACGATTGCTGCTCCAGCACCTCCTAATGTATAGGATGCTCGAATACAAAGCGGAAAACCATATTCCTGTGCAATTCCTTTTCCTTCTAAAAAAGATTTCGCAGCTGCTTGCGGCGCCATTGGAATATCGATTGTTTCCATCAAATTACGGAAAGCCTCACGGTTTTCTGTAATCTCAATTGCATCAATATCTACTCCAATTATTCTTACCCCATGTTCTTCCCAAACTCCTTGTTCTTGACATTTTATAGCTAAGTTCAAAGCCGTTTGACCACCCATTGTAGGTAATACAGCGTCAATATCATGTTTCGTCAATATCTCAACAATCGATTCAACCTCTAAGGGTTTCAAATAAATATGATCCGCCATTACAGGATCCGTCATAATCGTTGCTGGATTACTATTGATGAGCGTCACTTCAATTCCCTCTTCTCGGAGTGAACGGGCTGCTTGCGACCCAGAGTAATCGAATTCACAAGCTTGTCCAATGACTATAGGTCCGCTACCAATGATGAGGATGGATTTGATGCTGTTATCTTTCGGCATAGAATAGAATGTTTGCAGTTAAATTGCCGTCAAAATTACACAGAATAATCTAGAATTGATTAACAAAATATGAATGTTATCCACAGGTTATGGGGTTTCCATTTTCCTTCTTAACTTTGTGCTTTTTTCTTGTTCAGAAGCTAAATGCTTTCTTAGATCACAAGACCTTGTGATAATCAATGATTTTATCATTTTAATCTGCCCCTTTTTTAATTGTTTGCTACTTTTGTCTAAACGACTATTGTCAGTAATTTCAGTCCTATGAAAGACGAATCCATTGTATTAAACCAAAGTCAAATTCGACAGAAGATTGAGCGCATTGCCTTTGAAATTCTTGAAAACACGTTTGAACAGGATGTTATTTTTATTGCCGGAATAGCGGGAAACGGAATGGCACTGGCTGAACGTATCGCCACTCATCTCAAAACCATTACGGATCAGAAGATTGAATTATTTGCGATCAATGTGCAAAAGGATAATCCATTGGGGAGCCCTGTCACATTAACGATTGATGATCATACTTTGGCTGGAAGAACGGTTGTTGTAATTGATGATGTTATCAATTCTGGACGCACGATGATTCACGCTGTAAGGCGTTTATTAGAAAATAAAATAAATGCGCTAAAAGTAGCTACCCTTGTTAATCGAACGCATCGAAGATTTCCGGTTCAAGCCGACTTCGTTGGACTGAATATTTCAACAACGCTCAAGGATAATATTGTTGTTGAGTTTGGCAAGAATGAAGTGGCTTACTTGGACTAAAGTCGTATAAAGCTTCTTATTTTCGTTCTAAATGCTTTTCACCAATGCTGTGATAAAGTACGCTGAACAAGTGCAGCATTTGATCACGCCCAGTGCGTTGACCGAGTTTGGCCACGACATAAACACTGAAAATAATAAGTAAGGCGATGGGGAAACACCAAAGCCATCCTGCTGATCCGCCACGATTCCATTGCACCAACCCATACATTCCACCAAATAGTGCCAGGACACTCAAAAAGCCATAGATAAACACAAATAGCAGCCAAACACTTTGACGCGGACCAACAACACAGCGCACAAAAGTACCTTCGCCGGCTAAATTTTCCTCCAACATAATGCGCAGTTCCGGCGACCAATAATGTTGTTCTTTTTTAGGGATATCCAAATAATACATATCGTAAACCCGCTTACCAATGACCGTTTCATCTTCTGACGTAAACTTATCTAATAAGTCCATCACCTCATCTTGCGTATAAGGTTTAATAAGTCTAAAACGTGGACGGATTTCTCCTGGATTGTGCTGTTCTTTAATATTAAAAGGGATAGGTGGTGGAATATAAAGATGTAAAGTACTAATATCCAGTATAGAAAAAAATGACGGACGTCAGTTCTTAATCCTCGTGCTTCTTCGCATGAATCTGATCAGCACAACGGATACCATCTATCGCAGCAGAAATAATTCCGCCTGCATACCCTGCCCCCTCACCACACGGATACAATCCTTTCACGCGGATATGCTGGAGTGTCTTCTTATCTCTCGGGATTTTAACGGGAGAGGATGTTCTTGATTCTGGGGCATGGACAACAGCGTCATTGGTTAGAAAACCTCTCATCTTTCTGCCAAATTCCTTAAAAGCTTTTTGCAATCGTTTCGCTATAAAAGGCGGTAAAACTTCAGCCAAATTAACCGATACAATTCCGGGCTGATAAGATGTCAATGGTAAGTCTTTTGATTGCCTGCCTTCAATGAAATCGAGCAACCGCTGCGCCGGTACAGCTTGTGTTTTACCAGCGGCTTCCCAACATGCTTTTTCAACGGATTGTTGAAATTTTAGTGCAGCGAAAGGATCGTTGATGTTATAATTAGGTAGATCATCAGGAGCAATTTGAACAACAATACCTGAATTTGCATAAGGGTTGTTCCGCTTAGAGGGGGACCATCCATTGGTTACCACCTCACTTTGTTCTGTAGCGCAAGGTGCGACAATACCACCAGGACACATGCAGAATGAATAAACCCCCATACCATCAACCTGAGCTACTAAGGAATAAGATGCCGGTGGCAAAGTCTCTCCTGATAGTTGTCCATGATACTGTATCTGATCAATCAATTCTTGTTTATGTTCAATTCTAACACCTAAAGCAAATGACTTTGACTCCATTTCAATTTCGTGATCTAGCAAGACGTTAAATACGTCTCTAGCTGAATGTCCAGTCGCCAAGATAAGATCATCTAATCTGAACTCTTCCTTTTCGTTCAGTACAAGTCCCTTTATCTGATCATCCGCTAATAGAATGTCCGTCATTTTTGTATTGAAGCGAACTTCTCCTCCACATTCAATGATGCACTCGCGCATAGCCTGAATGATCTTAGGAAGCTTATTCGTACCAATATGTGGATGGGCATCAACTAAAATTGTTGAATCAGCGCCAAAATGCACAAACCATTCCAGTACTTTTTTTAAATCACCTCGTTTTTTAGATCGAGTATATAGTTTACCATCGGAATAAGTTCCTGCACCGCCTTCTCCAAAACAATAATTTGAATCTTCGTCTACTAGGTGTTCTTTGTGAATTTTTGCGAGATCTCGTCTTCGAGCACGAACATCTTTTCCTCTTTCAAAAATAATCGGACGCTGTCCGTTTTCTATCGCTTTAAGTGCTGCAAACAAACCTGCTGGACCCGAACCTACAATTCCAATTACATCCTTATTTGAAACATCCTTGGGAATGAAATAAGGTGCAGGTGCTTTATAATCTTCATTGATATATAAATCATAACGTAGATTATACATGATACTTCGCTTACGTGCATCTATCGATCGCTTTCGCAATTCTATATGACGAATTGCGGATGGCTTTTCGTTTACCTGTCTGTTGACAATTTCTTTTATATAGTCTTCGTCATGAATCTTTTCAGATGGTATACGGAGATCAATTGTCTTAACCATTTAGTATTATCCTTCAAAGGTTATGGAGAACCACCAGACTTGCGATTTTAGACTTTGCAGAGGTGCTGAGAAAAATGTATCGTCCTGAATCAATAGGTTACGCATGCCATTACTCAATTTAATTTCAATCCCGAACTTAAAATATGGTAAGTAAAAATCGAATCCACCCCCGACGTGATAAGCAAAGTCGTGTCGCTTTAATTTGATAATTGGATCACTTAATGATTGATCTACATCATCCTGACTTGCCAAGTCATAACTGTAGGATGCACCGGTAATGGCATAAGCTGCAAAATTATTGATCCTTTTCGTGTTTAACTTCAGCAATAATGGAAAGTTTAACAAAGTGGGTTGTGTCCGAGTTGACTTTGTTTCACGTTCGCCATTCCTCCAGAAACTGTATAAAAATTCAGTATCATGAAAGGTTAAAGATGGAATGGTACGCAAGTGAAAAGTCGAATGGATATTCCATGATATCAATGGTAATTGAATCGCAAAACCAGGTCCGGCATTAATATTAATTTGATAGACGGAGTCGAATTCAGTAAAACTAGTCTTTAATTCATAATTATAAGTGGTACTTGTACCGCCTAATGCAGTTCCAAAATGAAACTTTCTATGTTCAAAGTCAGGTATATTTTTACCATAGCGTTGCGAGAGACCTTGAAAGGCCGTCAAGCACGAAATGAGTAATAGTATATATCCTTTTTGAACCTTCATTAATACGCGTAAAACGTCTTGCTTTTCAATTTATTATATCCAATGAGATAATCTCATAATAATAATAGCTTTCAAAGTTACAAAGAATTCGGTGAGAAACGATTATTTCAATCCGTAGTATATCATGGCAATACCACCACCTACTTTTTTGGATTTGATATCACGATACCCCACTTTAGTCATGATATTCACAAAATCTTGCCCTTCGGGAAAGGCAGCAACGGATTCTGGCAAGTAAGAATAAGCCGCCTTATCTTTGGAAATAGCTTTACCGATAGTAGGGATCACATATCTTGAGTGAAAAGCGAAATATTGTTTAACTGGAAATTTTTTCGGTTTAGAAAACTCAAGCACTAAACCCACTCCTCCTGGTTTTAATACACGAAGCATTTCAGACAAACCTGCTTCCAAATTTTGAAAGTTTCGAACACCAAACCCAACAGTAAAGGCGTCAAATGTATTGTCTTCGTAGGTCAGATTTTCAGAGTCGCCTTGCACCATTTCTATGATGTTGTCAACTGACTTCTTCTTCATCTTCTTTCGCCCAACTTCTAACATACCATTTGAAAGGTCGACCCCCACCACTCTTTCTGGATTCAGTTTTAACGCTTCAATGGCAAAATCACCTGTGCCAGTTGCCATATCCATGATGACTTTCGGCTGGAAAGGCTTCAGCAATTTGATTGCTTTTTTTCTCCATATTTTATCGATTCCTAATGATAAGAAGTGATTCAAGAAGTCATACTTTCCAGAAATGTTATCAAACATTTCTTCAACTTCTTCTTTTTTTGATGATTCTTCCTTCTTGTAAGGCTTTACTTTTGTTCCCAATGTTATCTTTCTTTATAGTGCCAACACTTCACTCATCAACTGCTCTCTGCTTACAGTACTTACGCCTATTTTTTCACAAACGAGTCCTCCTGCAAGATTAGCTATCTCTGCCACACTTTTTGGTGGAAGATTACAAGTAATACACAAAGTCGCGACGCTGATAACCGTATCCCCAGCACCGGACACATCTGCAATGTCTCGCAAATGAGCAGGTATGAAATAATGCTGATCTTCAGCATTCATGTAAACACCATGCTCGGACAAGGTCACAAACGTCATTTTTGCTTTGACTTGCTCTCTTAACTTGTTAATCGCCTCTGCGAAACGATCTTTCTCCTCCATTTCAAAAAACTCACCAACTCCTTCTTTTAATTCTTTCAGGTTTGGCTTAAAAAGAGTAACACCCGAATACGCAAAAAAGTTTTCTTTTTTAGGGTCTACGGTAGTATAAATGTCGTTCTCGTTTGCAAATTCAATTAATGTCTTGATAACGTTTTCCGTCAAGACACCTTTATTATAATCTTGGAAAATAATGGCGTCAACCTTTTCTTTATCAGCAATTTCTTTAACCCGTTCAATCAATGAAAATTCCAAAAGTGATGAAATTGGATCCGTTTGTTCATGATCTACTCTTAGTAATTGTTGGTTATTACCAATAACGCGAGTTTTTACTGTTGTGATGCGATCATCTGCGCGTATGATTCCGCGTTGGTTCAACGCATTATCATTCATCAATCTTGTATACAGATCACCATCCTCATCTTTTCCAACCACCGAGCAAATAAATGCTTGAGCTCCAAGCGCTTTAATATTCAAGGCCACATTTGCAGCGCCGCCTAATCTATGATCACGTGATTTAAATTGAACGATCGGCACGGGAGCTTCTGGCGAGATCCGATTAACCCCTCCATTCAGGTAGGTGTCTATCATTACATCACCAACAATAATAATTTTCTTCTGATTAAATGCGTTGAACGCGCTTTTCAAATTAATCATGCTTCTAATTTATCCAATGCCTTTTCAATTCTACTGATTGCCTCGATCAATACATCTTCTGAAGTGGCGTATGAAATTCGAATACAATTAGGATCTCCGAATGCAACGCCGGTAACTGTCGCCACCATGGCTTCATCTAAAAGGTAAAGTGACAAATCAGTTGCATTCTCAATTGTTTTCCCATTATAACTCTTTCCGAAAAAGGAAGTGACGTCAGGGAACACATAGAATGCGCCTTCAGGAACGTTTATTTTCAATCCATCTATTTGTCGAAGAAGATCGAGTACTAAATCACGTCTTTTTCTAAATGCTTCTACCATAAACTGGATTTCCTTCGGATCAGCTTCAACTGCTGCTTTTGTTGCACGTTGACTAATCGAACCAGTGCCAGATGTATACTGTCCCTGGAGTTTAGCACAAGCAGCTGCAATTTCTTTTGGAGCCCCAATATACCCAACTCTCCATCCGGTCATAGCAAATGCTTTTGACACACCGTTTACAGTAATGGTCTTGTCATATACTCCTGGGAATTTTGCAAAACTGTGATTTTTACCTTCAAAAATGATATGCTCATAAATCTCATCAGAGATCACATAAAACTCATCTGTTTTAGCTACAACCTCGGCAATACCTGCTAATTCATTTTCACTGTAGGCAGAACCAGTTGGATTACAAGGATTACTAAAAATCATCAATTTCGACTTTGAAGTAATCGCTTCTTTGAGCTGATTGGGGGTGATTTTAAAATCTGTATCGATTGATGTTTCAATAATAATTGGAACGCCACCGGCCATACGAACTTGTTCAACATAAGTCACCCAGTAAGGTGCTGGCACAATGACTTCATCACCTGAATTAACCAATGCTAAAATCGAATTAATTAAACTCTGTTTAGCACCGGTGGATACAACTATTTGATCTGCAGTATAGTCTAAGCCATTATCTCGTTTGAATTTCGCCGCAATAGCTTCACGAAGATCTAAGTATCCTGGCACAGGCATATACTTAGAATAGTTTTCATCGACAGCCTTTTTTGCCGCTTCTTTTACAAAGTCGGGTGTATTAAAATCAGGTTCGCCTAGGCTTAATGATATAATGTCTTTACCTTCTGCTTTTAGCTCGCGACTCTTCTGCGCCATCGCAATGGTAGCTGACTCTGCCAGACTATTGACACGATCGGATAACTTTATCATGCTTTGTATTTTAGATCCTCTATTCGTTAACCAAATATCGGCTAAGTTTAAAGGCAAAGGTAGTATAATTTACAAGAAAGTAGGTCTGCAGATTAATCAATTCTGTGAAGAAAAATCCTTAAAAAAAAGACTGATTTTTCTCTGGTTTAGATCTTATCTTTCACTTGATCGAAAGTCATTCCACTCTTCTGATAGGGATAGGCGTTAAAGGTACCTGTGGCAATGGCCACTTTTTCATGACTTCCCTCCTTATAGATGAGACCATCTGTAACAATGATTCGTTTCCCCGCAGAAATAACTTTACCTTCTCCTATCAAAACATTACCAAGACGAACTGGAGTTAAAAAGTTGATCTTAAACTCAACGGTTGAAACCAATTCTGCCCGTTCCGAAGAAACATAGAGCGCTGCTAAACCAAGTACACCATCCATAAAACCAGCTATAACGCCACCGTGGGCCGTTGTAGGTGTTGCAAGATGCTCTCGCTTAACTTCAAGTCGATAGGCAATCCCCTCTGACTCAAACTTTGTTAATTCCATCCCTGCATACTTGCCAAACTGATTTGTTTGCTGATAAATTTTAATTAAAACTTCCCTAAAGTTCTCCATATCAAGTTCCTATTATTTATCCGCATTTCTTATGGCTACAAAAATAGAGTTTTGAAACCAATTTAGTTTTAATTCTTCTTGCCAATTAGCATTTAAACGTATATTTGCATCTGTTATTGGACTTCACCAAAAGTCACACAATGGCAAGCGGGAGTAGCTTACCGATAAAGTTTCACAACGAGCGTAGCTCTGTTCAACTAAATCGGCACAGGCACTTCGCTACAGAATAAATAAGCGGGAGTAGCTCAGTTGGTAGAGCGTCAGCCTTCCAAGCTGAGGGTCGCGAGTTCGAGTCTCGTCTCCCGCTCAATGAAAAGCGCAATTCTAAACAGTTGCGCTTTTTTGTTTTACTCCATAAGCCTTCGATAGTTCGCTTAAAGTCACCTATTCTATCTACAGATCAATCAATAATACACTCCAATCAGCATAAATCTTCATACAGAAATTAATAATTCCGTATCTTTATACTTTAAACGCTTACTGGATGAAAAACTGGATTACAATACTCTTCATTTTTATGGCCACAGCGGCTTTTTCCAAACCTAAAGTATACTTTAATTATAAAGTTTTTCATACACCTGATCAACAAAACATCTTGAGTACTTCTCTTCAATTTATTGGGGGTTCTTTTAAGTACAAAGGTGACGGTATGGGCAACCTGCAATCTAAAGTGGAGATTACTCAAATTTTCAGTCAAGGTGATAGCGTAGTCGTCTTCGATAAATATGTACTCGACTCGCCTTTAATGGCTGACTCTCTTGTTGATGACTTCTATGATGTGAGAAGATATAGCTTAGCCGAGGGCATTTATGATTACGAACTAATAATAGTGGATCAGTTAACTGGCGAAAGTGTTCAAGGCGAGCAAGCCATCCAAATTAATGGTGTAAGCGCCGATGAAATTGCAATTTCCGACCTTGAATTTATAGAGGATGCCCGTAAAACAGATGAGCAGAACAACTTCACCAAAAGTGGTTTCTTCTTGCTCCCATTCATGACGAATTATTATCCTCCAGAATACGATAAGATTGCTTTTTATGCAGAAGTATATAACTCGTCAAACCTAATAGGTCAAGATGCGCAATTTTTATTTACTTGCTCGATCTCTACTTATCCTGAAGGCAAACCTATAAGCGATATTTTTAAATTTAAGCGACTCACTGCTAATTCTGTAGTTCCAGTGATCATGTTTGTGCCCATTGAGAATTTGCGATCTGGGGAATATAATCTTACAGTTCATGTAATTGACAAATCAGGTGATACGCTACAAAGCAAAACAGAGTTTTTTCAACGACGCAATAAAATAGAATTCGATTTAGCTGCGGCAGCTTCGCAGGATTTAGAAATCGATTCCCGTTTCAAAAATGATTTTCCGCGTGACTCAATTGCCTATTTTTTAGGAAGCTCAATGATTATTGCTGAACGATATGAATATGAAACCATTCGAAAAATGTTGAAGGGGACTGATACGACAGCGATGGAAAATTATTTTCATGCTTTTTGGAAGGAAACTGAACCTGTTAATACGTACGAAGCATGGCTGAATTATAAACAACAAGTTCATTACACAGAACGTTTATTTGGAACACAAATTAAATATGGTTGGGAAACTGATCGTGGTCGTATTCATTTAAAATATGGATCACCTAATGCCATTGCCGATCGACCAAACGAACCTAGTGCATACCCATATCAAATTTGGCATTATTATCGAATCGGACAGCGATCGAATGTGCGATTTGTATTCTACAATCCCGATTTAATCACCAATGACTATCCGTTGCTACATTCTGACATGCAGGGTGAATTGCAAAACTTCCGCTGGGAAACCGACCTTTATAAGCGAGACACACCCAATACAGATGTTGACAACCCCGGTAGTTCAATACATTATGGTGGCAACGCAAGAGAGCTATACAATGGCGGAATGTAATATTTAGCCACTTTTTAAATCTTATTCGGCACTTTACTTATTATATTTGATGCCTTTCGTTATGAAGCGAGTCGCTGTAGTCATATTAAACTATAATGGTAAAGGATTCCTAGAGAAATTTCTGCCTGGCGTAATTGAGCACAGCCCTCATGCTGAAGTGATCGTTGCAGATAATCAATCCACCGATAATTCGGTGCCGTTTTTAAAGGAAGAATTTCCTGATATAAGACTCATCATCAATGAAGAAAATGGTGGTTTTGCGAAAGGATACAACGATGCCTTAAAGCAAGTAAAGGCCGAATATTATGTTTTATTAAACTCCGATATTGAGGTGACTCCTAATTGGATTGAGCCATGCATACAACTTTTAGATTCCGATAAAAACATTGCTGCTGTTCAACCAAAAATTTTAGCCTACGCTGATAAGGAAAGGTTTGAGCACGCTGGCGCGGCTGGAGGATTTTTAGACACTGATTTTTATCCCTTTTGTCAAGGTCGAATTTTTGGGCAAACAGAGTTAGATAAAAATCAATATAATCAGAACAAAGAAGTGTTTTGGGCTACTGGAGCTTGTCTTTTCATACGATCTGGAGCTTACCATGAAGTTGAAGGCTTAGACGAGGACTTCTTCGCGCACATGGAGGAAATTGACATGTGTTGGCGACTAAAGTCACGTGGTCATCAAATTTATTATTGTCCTAACTCTACCATCTATCATGTTGGCGGTGGAACGTTAAGTTATCAAAACCCAAGAAAAACATTTCTCAACTTCAGAAATAGCCTCTATATGGTCACTAAGAACTATGAAGGTATCCTATTCATGAAGTTGATAAAGCGTCTGATTTTAGATGGAATTGCAGCTTCAGTATTTTTATTAAAATTCCAGGGGCGCCATTTTGCCGCCGTCTTTAAGGCTCATATTAAGTTTTACGGGCAATTGCGAAAGTTCTTAAAGAAAAGAAAGAAAGAGAAAATAGCAAGAACTCAAAAAGTCACGGTTGGCACTTACAAACGAAGCATTATTGTTCAGCGATTTTTGGGTGGTAAGAAGTCATTCCAAGAACTGGATTCTTCAGACTTTTATTAACCACAACAATCTTATTATTTACAAAAAAAAAGGATACGTATCCTTTTTTTTAATTCTCTCGAGAATGCCTATTCTAAAATAGCATCCAATTTAGAAGTAAGTTGAGCCTTAGGAACAGCTCCTACAGATTTATCAACAAGCTCACCACCGTTAAGGTATACAACAGTTGGTATATTTCTTACACCAAATTTTCCTGCAATTCCAGGATTATTGTCTACATCAACCTTACCAATGATTGCTTTTCCTTCGTATTCATTGTGCATTTCTTCGATAAGAGGACCAATCATTTTGCACGGTCCGCACCAAGCTGCCCAAAAATCCAATACCACTGGTTTGTCAGCTCCGCTAACTATCTCATCATAATTTGCTTCTGTTATTTCTAAAGCCATAAGTCTAAATATTTATTTCGTTTACCAATTTATACATTACAATTTCAATACCACTAAAAAAAGTCTGCCAAAATGGCTTAACTCTTGAATTTCTATTGCTTTATTCAACTAAGTGGTCGGTGCTTTCTGTTTTGCTTACAATTTTTGTCGAAAAAAACCACAGGAAAACAAATACCATTAAGGAATTAATCCCTAACATTTCAGGTCCAAACAGATACCCATCGAATAATTGTGCTGAGAATTTATTCAAAAAGAACAATCCAGTCGGTACTAAAATGCTGATTAAGATAATCGAAAGACCTTTGACTTGACGTTTGGTTAGGATTCCAAACATAAATAATCCAAGCAGAGGTCCATATGTATAATTAGCCGCTTTGAATAATTCCCAGACGACATTGTCACTTTTAACATATTTAAAAATCAATATCGTCAACAAAAGAGCAACGGACATTAGTACATGTGTAATTTTACGAATTCGTTCTTGATCTTTTTTCTCACGTTCTTCGATGTTCATAAAATCTATTGAGAAAGATGTCGTTAAAGACGTTAATGCGGAATCAGCACTGCTGTATGCCGCAGCAATCAACCCTAACAAGAAGAATACGGCCAGGCCAATCCCTAAATTGCCTTTTAAAGCAATAGTTGCAAATAATAAATCTCCCTGTGCTTTTCCACCCTCATCGAATGAATGCCATATTGTCGCTACTTCCGGATCCGATTGAATATAAAGAAACAATAGGCCTCCTAAGGCAATGAATAATACATTTACAAAGAAAAGAACAACCGAAAAAGTTACCATATTCAGCTGTGCTTCATTTTGATTACGACAGGTTAAGTTTTTCTGCATCATATCCTGATCTACCCCAGTCATTCCAAGTGTAATAAACATACCACCTAACACTCCCTTTATCCAGTAATTTCCTGCATTTCCATCTTCTGTTTGAAACAAAGTCCCCATGCCGGCTTCATCTAACTTACCGTATATCTCACCTATTGAAATCCCCATTTCACCAGCGATCATATAAATGCTCAGTCCCACAGAGACCAGCATAAAGAGGGTTTGAAGTGTATCTGTCCATATAATTGTCTTAATACCACCTCGAAAGGTGTAGACCCATATCAAGAGAATACTAAAAACAACCGTATATTCAAAACCAACCCCTAATGGGTCAAAAACAAATGATTGTAAAACAACAACAACCAAATACATACGCAATGCCGCTCCAATCAAACGAGACAAAATAAAAAATCCAGCCCCCATTTTATAGGCTTCACGACCGAATCGTTGTTTTAAATAACCATATATAGAGGTCAAATTAAGTCGATAGTAGAGTGGTAACAATACAAAAGCGATAATTGCATAACCCAAAATGTACCCCAAAGCCATCTGCAAATAGGTGAAACCATTGCCATCGATTGTTCCTGGGATAGAAATAAAAGTAACACCCGATAATGAAGCACCGATCATTCCAAAGGCAACCACATACCAGCGGCTATTTCGATTACCTGAGAAAAAAGTATCATTATCTGACTTCCTGCTTGTCAACCAAGAAATAAGAACCAATACCAAGAAGTAGGCAATTAAAACGAATATGATTTGACCTTTTGTCATCTTTAAAATTGAATATCCAAAGTTAAACCAAGATCAATAGCTCCAATTATTATTGGATGATTATTGATAACAGTCTATCGTGAATTAATCATGGCTTGCCCAAAATTTTTGTATCACTTCTTGCGCTGGTTTATTCTGGGGAGTGTACCCCACTGTACCTTTCCCTCCCTGTTCTTTGTGATTATGGAACCATTTCCATATAAACATTCCTGCAAACCAATCCTTCTCCCAAACAACATCAAACATAGCGCGATATGCTCTACTTTGAATATCTAAAGATGCTTTTTTTCTCGTATTATGTTCCCAAGGTGAGATGGTGCTTCCTTCCATACTTCGATACCCCACTTCTGTAAAGATTATTTTCTTGTTGTGTTCTTTGGCAGATTTTCGCAACGCTTCGGAATGAATAGTCCACCCTTTTCTGATTTCGCTTACCGCAGGATTTTTACTCAAACTAACAGGGAAATAACCGTTTACTCCAATATAGTCTAAAGCAGACCAAAATGGAACTTTTTGATAATCATCCCAATTGGCAGCATAAGTTAAAGCACCTTCATACTCAGAGTCAACCTCATTGACCAATTTATTCCAAAATGTTGGCCTAGCTTGAATGAAATCTCGCCATTCCGTGCCGATACAAAAAAGATCAACCCTATGTAAATGAGCTAATTTAGCAAAGTGTAAAATAAAATCTCGGTAAGATTTTTCAAAAACCTCCCATTGGGCGTTGTTGGAGCATTTGAAATCGCCTGTATAGCCATTCATAATCCAAATTTGTGGCTTTAACATAATCTTTAACCCCCGAGCCCTGCATAGCTTTATAGTTTCAATAACGCCTATATCCTTTTCCCCCCACCACTGCCATTTTGAATTATATTTAATGCGTTGATCTCCTCCAATAAAACCATAAGGCATTAGGGTTACCCAATTGGCATTGACATCTACTATTGGTTGAACATCCAACGAATCTATTGGCTCACTAGAGCCTACGAAACTGATTCCTTTGATTTTTTCTGCAGCAAATACTGGTGCAGAAACTATTATGATTATGATAAGTAACTGCTTAAACATGCATTAAAATTGATTGGTTCTCAGCATCACTAACGTACATGCTTCTACACATTCTACTCCCAATTTTTCTAACTCCATCGCGAGCTTATCATTCTCAGCCCCGGGATTAAAAATAACTCTCTTCGGTTTCAAATTTTTCAAATAAGCCATGTACAGTCCTTGATTTTGTTCACTCAAATAGACGGTGACGGTATCGATGATTGAGTCTTCAGGTAGGTTTGTTTGGATTTTCATTCCTTCCACCTCGCCTGATTTTCTCCCCACAGCTAATACTTCGTGATTGTAGTACCGTAGATCTCTCATAACCATATTTGAATAACGTTGTGGATTCGAACTAGCACCTAAAACAAGGACTCGCATATACAATTGGTTTAAAAAAATTGAAGTCTGTCAAAGTTAAGGATATTTGGAGGAAGGTGTCCAATATAACTCGATTTATAGTTATTGTTAGATTGGCTCAATTAAGTATTATTATTCATAACTTTGCGTTCACACAAATTTAAAATATGTCAGTACATCAAGAAGTAAAGAGGGTCACAACCCATGTTTTGCAAGAGATGAAATCCAATGGTGAGAAAATTGCAATGCTCACCGGCTATGATTTCTCGATGGCTAAAATACTTGACCAAGCAGGAATTGATATCATTCTCGTAGGCGACTCTGCTTCAAACGTGATGGCAGGACATGAAACGACCTTACCTATTACGCTCGATCAAATGATTTATCACGCTTCTTCTGTGGTGCGTGCAATAGACAGAGCGCTAGTCGTTGTTGATCTTCCATTTGGATCTTATCAAGGCGATTCGAAACAGGCATTAATGAGTTCGATTCGAATCATGAAAGAATCTGGAGGGCATGCTGTGAAACTTGAGGGGGGCGAAGAAATTGTAGAATCTATCCGTAGAATCTTGTCTGCCGGTATTCCTGTTATGGGACATTTAGGTTTAACACCGCAGTCCATCTATAAATTTGGAACTTATACGGTTAGAGCAAAAGAAAAAGATGAAGCTTCACAACTCATAAGTGATGCAAAATTATTAGAAGAAACTGGATGTTTTGCTCTTGTACTAGAAAAAATACCAGCAAAATTAGCGGCTGAAGTCGCTGCAAGTATCGATATTCCGGTGATCGGAATTGGCGCTGGGAACGGAGTTGATGGTCAGGTTTTGGTTAGTCATGATATGTTAGGAATCAATAATGAGTTCAATCCACGCTTTTTGAGAAAATACCATAATTTGCATCAAGAAATGAAGAATTCATTTGAACAATATATTATCGACGTAAGAGCAGGAGATTTCCCAAATGACAAAGAACAATACTAGAGATATTCATATTTCTGATAGCGTCTTATACGAAGATAACCACTTGATCGTTATCAATAAGCCTGCTGGAGCATTGGTTCAAGGAGATAAAACAGGAGATCTCCCCATCAGTGATGATGTGAAAGCTTATATCAAAAACAAATACAATAAGCCGGGAGATGTTTTTTTAGGTACCGTACACCGTCTTGATCGACCCACAAGCGGACTTGTTTTATTCGCAAGGACAAGTAAAGCGTTAACAAGAATGAACGCGTTATTCAAATCAGGTGACATCCAGAAAACGTATTGGGCCATAACAGAAAAATCACCAACGACCGCAACAGGAAAACTGATTGATTTTTTACAGAAGACGGAGCGAAATAATAAAAGTCACGTCGTTAGCGAGAACACTGCTGGTGCTAAAAAGGCTGAATTAGATTATGCGTTAAAAGGAAAGGGAGATCGGTATTCATTTATAGAAATCAATCCGATGACCGGAAGACATCATCAAATACGAGTTCAATTATCTCATATGGGCTGTATTATCAAAGGAGATTTGAAATATGGTGCCAAACGATCGAATAAAGACGGTTCAATTTGTCTGCACGCGCGTAAATTAAGTTTTGTTCACCCTGTGAAAAAGGAGACCGTTGAAATCGTTGCGCCTGTCCCAAATGATAATTTATGGAAAGCATTTGAAACTTCCCATTCTTAAAGCAAAGGCTAGTCCTTACTCTTCTTTTTATTGCGCTTAGGTTCTCTTCGCTCGTTTACTTTACCGAACTTATGTTCTATTAAACTGCCTTCGAATATTTCGAACTTCCGAAATTCACAATTCAATGAGCCATTAAATACAGTCGTTTTTTGCGAAGGCTTCAGCTCAATATGCTTCAAGGCTTCCATGTTAGAACTGATTACCCAACAATTATAACCCGGCATTTTTCTTTTGAAGTAGTTTCCAATGTCTTGATACAATTCGTTGATATCGTCTTCTTCTAATCGTTCGCCATAAGGTGGGTTAGAAAT
>Ga0181553_10000503_pt1 | contig 33950 bp, 32 predicted proteins | sample 011ome_17_FD_133753 | JGI IMG/M metagenome (GOLD analysis project Ga0181553, IMG submission 133753) | Coastal salt marsh microbial communities from the Groves Creek Marsh, Skidaway Island, Georgia - 011502XT metaG (megahit assembly) | ecosystem: Environmental > Aquatic > Marine > Intertidal...
TTAGAATATTTTCCTTTTAAATCACTCCATTTCCCATGACTAAAATAGGTTTCAACGTACTCGCCTGGTCGGCTGAAATTTCACCAAAGCTTTTTCCGATTTTGGATCGTCTGAAAACAATTGGCTACCACGGAGCTGAGTTTTTTATTGGAGATACAGATGCTTCTTCATGTCGCCTAGTGGGAGATTATTGCAAAAAAATAGGATTGGAAGTGACAGCAGTCACTGTGATGAGTGCAGCAGATAACCCCATTTCTCCCGATCCGTTAGTTCGGCAAAAAGCGAAGGAAAAACTCTGCTGGGTAATCGATCGGGCTGCAGATTTGGGTGCACAGGTGCTGTGTGGACCTTTTCATTCTGCATTTGCCACCTTTGCTGCACGAGCACCTTTGCCAGAGGAATACGAATGGTCGGCAGAGGTACTACGTGAGGCAGGAGCCTACGCTCAAGGCTTGGGCATATTACTTACTCCCGAGGCGCTTAATCGATTTGAATGCTACTTGGCCAATACCATGGGGCAGCTCAATTACCTGCTTGCACAGGTCAATCATCCCAATGTTCAGGGCATGTTTGATACCCATCATGCAAATATGGAAGAGAAAAAACTTGGGCTTGCAATCGAGCAGATTGCACCGCGATTGCGACATGTGCATATTTCAGAAAATGATCGAGGTACACCAGGCTCTGGGCATGTGGACTTTGACGAGACCTTCGCCACATTAAAGAAAGTGGGCTTTTCGGGCTGGCTGACTATAGAAGGTTTTTCGCGGAATGACCCAGACTTTGCCAATGCAATTGGGGTTTGGCGCGAGTTTTCTGACCCTTGGGAAATGGCTGAGCAGGGCTACCAGCTCATCAGTCAGATGTGTTTCAAACACGGATTGTAGCAAATTTTAGGATGGCTTAGGGATTTACTTTTTGGGGATATACCAGCTGTTGTTGGCTAGGTCTACGCCACCCATGAGTTCTTCCTGAACCACGCGATCAATGATCCACAATCCTTTTTGGGCCATGGATTCAAAGGTGTCAATACCCTCATTGGGGAAGCCCACTCGTGTACGGTGAATGTGAAATTTGTCAGAAAATTTCCGCCCAAAGGCTTTTTCTACACCCTCTTTCCCAAGGATAAAGCCAAGTAATCCTCCCCAGGTGGCAGTGGGATTGTCGGAATCCCATCCCGCCAAAGCGCCTATTTTGATGGTTTCCTTGAGGTCCCCTTCTCCGTAGAATAAACTCACAAGGCTTGCAGCAAAGTTGATTCCGGCCGCATAGCAACCGTTGCAATAGAGGTTTTTACTCGTCATCGTATAGCCGTCAAGTTGGTCGACTTGGTAGCGTTGGTAAATCGAGTCACGTGCTTGTTCCCATGGAATTTTGGAAGTATATAAGCTCTTCACATAGTGATACATAGCTGCAGGGTAGGAGGTCTTGGGGAATTCTGCTGCGGCCTGGTCGGCGAATTTGAACAGTTGCGGTTTGATGGGTAAGGTGGTATCTAGTGTGGCAGAAAGTGAAAACAACCGAACATAAAAGGCAGAAATCCACTCACTTTCTTCACGAGCGGTCGTTTGAATAGGGAGTGTAGCCATTCTTACCGCCATATCTGGCCTTCCGGGGGAGTAGAGGCCAAAGATCTCCGTCGTGAGTTGGGCATCAATCATCTCGAATTCTGGATTGTTTTTTGGGTCAGCAGTGGCTGGAGGAACAAATCCTTCCTTCATTAGGTCCAAGGCTTTTTGATTAGATACCCAGAGGTAGTTTTCTTCCTCTAATTTAATGTGCTTTATCCATCCGTCACGAATTTGCTCTCCAGTTAGCATCGAAGTTTGGTTTTGAAGGAGTAGTTCTTGGTACATGTATTCGATATCCGTGTCGTCATCTGCCCCCCAAAGGCTGTCTTCATCGACAAAGATAAAATCGATGGTTGAAGAGATGGCACTTGGAGTATTTCCGGACCAAATATTAGGCTGGTCGGCCTTGCCCCAATTGGCACGGGTATAAAAAAGACCCGTTTTGATGTCGCCAATAGTTCCAATTTTATCCATTTCAGTCACCAGTCCTGTCCAGTTGGCAATACAGGTTGCCAACCAAAATCCTTCTAGCTTTTCAGCATAGGCCGCCCGATCTATGGTTAGGTCTGTTGCCTTGGGGCTATATGCTGAGTAGTTTAAGCTTGGATTTTTGTCTGTGATCTGCTGTGCTTGAATCCATGTCAAATTCAGGATAAAAAGTAGACTTGCGAAAATGGATCGGGTTAAGGTCATGGGTTGGGTAATGTTTAGAAACTTGAAATTTTAAACTAATTCAGATCGGAAAGGGGCAGAAGCTTGTGCACCCATTCGTGTTACGGAAATCGATGCCGCTTTGGTGGCCAGGGTAATGGCATCTTTCCAATTCATTCCCTCAGCAAGGCCTAGAGCTAGGCTTCCATTAAATACATCTCCCGCAGCTGTGGTATCTACTGCGTTTACCTTCTTTGCAGGTATATGGTATTCTTGAGTTGAATTTTGAAAGTAAGTTCCCTTCTCTCCAAGAGTTAGGAGTACTTGTTTTACTCCCTTACTACGAAACCAATGGGCGATTTTTGGATAGTCCGAATCGGAATCACAGGGCATTCCCGTAAGTAGGGAGGCCTCTGTTTCGTTGGGCGTAATTAAAAAAAGCTGTTCGTAGATAGATTCAGGAAGTTTTTGAGCAGGAGCAGGATTTAAAATTAGATTTATATTTTCCTTCTGGGCGTAGCTTGCAAGGAAGGAAATGGTATCGATGGGAATTTCAAGCTGGCAAAGTATAAAGTCATGGCTGGGAATGCCCTGTAGGGCTGCTTGAATATCAGATGGACTTAGCGTGGCGTTTGCACCTGGGGCAACCACAATGGTATTTTCTCCCTGTTCATTGACAGTAATGAGTGCTATTCCTGAGGCCTTTTCTTTATCTTCAAGTACCAAGTGGGTTGAAATACCTTCCTTTTCTAGGCCTTCTCGGGTTTGTTTTCCAAAAAGGTCTTTCCCTACCTTACTAATGAAGGTGACCTCCGCTCCCATTCTAGCAGCAGCCACAGCCTGGTTGGCACCTTTTCCTCCTTGAAAAAGAAAAAAATCGCCTCCGACCAAGGTTTCGCCTGGTTTGGGGAAACGTTCGGTTTTTACGACTAGATCGGTGTTTGAACTACCAACTACAACTACATGTGCCATGATGAAATCAAGGGGGATTAGACTAGTTTGGAATAAACGATTAATCCTATTCCCAATAAAAATAAGATAAACATCATTTTTAATAAGATATGTTTGGAGGCGGGTAAGGCCTTGAATTCTTTCCATACATACACTCCCCAAAAAGCAGCTACCATAGTGGCTCCCTGACCCAATCCATAAGAAATTGCTGGGCCTGCCATATCCGAGGCAATAATACTGAAAGCCATTCCTATACACCAAATTATCCCGCCTAAAATCCCTGTTAAATGGGTTTTAAAGCTCCCTTTAAAGTAATCTGAATAGCTTACCGGTGTTCCAACAAATGGTCGTCGCATTAGCAAGGTGTTGAACAGGAAGTTGCTTCCAAAAATACCCAAAGCGAAAAGCACTACCGCCGAATAAGGACTTAACTTACCTGGAAGCGGTTGAGTGAAATCTAAAAACATAGCATCAGCCACATATTTGTAAAAAAAACCCATTAAGATGCCCGCTACCATAGACAAAATCAATCCTTTAGTTGGGCTTTTGGTTTGGTCTTTAGGAAGGCTGCGGTAGGCATTTGCATTGAGTAAAATGGCAAGGATGACTAGGGCCACACCCCCAAACAAAAGTCCTACATCTCCAATAGGATTTTGAGCGTAATTTACTGCTACTCCAATGACTAAGGCTAGCCCAATTCCCACGGGAAAGGCTACTGCCATTCCCGAGATAGAAATCGCTGCCCCTAGTAAAATATTGGCGGCATTGAATACAATCCCCCCAAAAAATGCGGAGCTTAATGAGCTGAAATCTGCTTGTTGAAGGTCAGCGATAAAACTTCTCCCTTGCTCTCCAGAACTGCCTAAAGTGAATGCAAAAATTAGAGAAAGAATCACTATTCCAATTACATAATCCCAGTAAAAGAGTTCAAAACGCCAATTCGAGGAAGCCAGCTTTTGAGTGTTGGCCCAAGATCCCCAGCAAATCATGGTGATGGCGCTAAATAAAACTGCGGTGGTGTACGTTTCAATGATAAACATAGGTGGGAAAGGGCTCAGAATAAAGGATCTGGTGGTAGTGCAAATTCGAAGGAGGTTTAGATAGGTAAGTAAGTAAGGTATTTTTCTAAAAGAATGTCCTGCTATTGGGGGATATTCGACTACTTAAAAGAAATAATCTAATTGAATTTAACGAATACAATTAGGAAAATAAAATGACATGCTTAGAAAGCACCTTCCTTTATTTAGGATTAAAATTGAAGGTATTGAGTTGAACAAGTATAACGCTCAAGGATTGCAAATCAGGCAATACTGGGGATCTTCTATTTTTTTTCCGTGTGGGAAAAAGATTTTTTCTTCCTTTCCGCAGTGGCTACATATTAGCAGGTGGGCCAAAGCAGCGTTACTTGGAGTGCCACAGAGGCTGCATGGAAGTCCTTGTTCCGTGGCTATGACAGCAAAACCAGGTCGTTGGCAGGAGGGGCAGCAGGAATTTAGTTTTTCAAGAAGGAGTTGTGCTGTTTCTTGAATGACCTCCATTCTGCTGGGGTTAAACATGGCGCGCATGTCTGTTTCAATATATCCAGATCCTTGGGTAACTAGAAGCATTGTCCCTGCTTTTCTAAGTTCGCCAAGATTTGTGATGCCTTTCAGTAGTCCCTCGAGATTATCTTTTGATGCGCGTAGAATGAGGCCATGGCTTGGAAAACCTACTTTGCCTGCAAAGGTCTCCAGTTCCTTCCAACTCGAAAATTCTTGTCCTCCAAAATTAGTGGCAGTACTGAGGTGGCGGGAATGAATTTCAAGTTGGTGCTTGCGGTCAATCAACAGGAGCCATTCCTCGTTTGCAGGTAAAAAAAATGCGGAAGGATGTGGGCCAAAGGAGCCTTCGCTAGCAATTGCCAGATCAACTCCGGTAAGCTCCATTGCCAATTCACATTTTTTCCGAGCTGTGGTCAATGGATCTGCAATTCGTGCTATCTCCCTAGAAAAGGTGCCCAACAAGTCTGTATTTAGTCCGTCGGCAACAACAACCTTTACTTTCAAGCTCGCTTCAAAGAGGGGTTGAATTACCTGCTCCTTTTGGTGCATGCTGGCGATGACTAAGGTTCTACCTTCGAAAAATCCAGCCATGCGGGTTTATTTGGATTGAACTTCCAGGGCTTTTCCATTGACTCCCTCATGAAATACGCCATTCTCGTAGGCCAAGTGTCCATTGACCCAGGTGCTTAGTACATTGCTGTGGAAGGTCGTGCCTTCCAAAGGAGACCAACCGCATTTGTAGAGGATATTTTCCTTGCTTACCGTCCACTCACTATTGAGATCCACCAAGGTCAAGTCAGCAAAATAGCCTTCTCGGATGTAGCCGCGCTCTTTAATGCGGTAAAGTATGGCGGGATTGTGGCACATTTTCTCCACGATTTTTTCCAAACTGATTTTGCCTTGCGCGTAAAATTCAAGGAGGCAGTTAAGAGAATGCTGGACCAGAGGAGCGCCCGACATGGACTGGAAGTAGGGCTTTTGCTTTTCTTCCAAGGTATGTGGCGCATGGTCGGTAGTGATCAAATCAATTCTGTCATCCAGTAGCGCAGCAAGTAATCCCTCCTTATCTTTTTGGGTTTTGATGGCAGGGTTCCACTTGATCAGGGTGCCAAGTCGCTCGTAATCCTGGTCGGTAAACCAGAGATGGTGCACCGAAACCTCAGTGGTGATCTTTTTCTCTTCCAGTGGTATATCATTTCGGAAAAGAGACGTTTCCTTGGCTGTGCTGAGGTGGAGGATATGCAGGTGGGCGCCATGCTTTTCAGCAAGGCCTATGGCTCGTTCGGTAGCCTCAAAACAGGCTTGTTCGCTTCGTATCAAGGGGTGACATGCAATGGGTACATTTTCTCCGTATTTTTTGCGGTAGAGTTCCTCATTTTTCTCGATGATTTCCTCCTTTTCGGAGTGGATGGCGATGAGGCCTTTGTGCGCAGCAAAAAGTTTTTCCAACATGGCGGGTTGGTCCGCGAGGATATTTCCTTTTCCCGTAAAGTAAAGCCCATCGTCCGTGATTGCTAGGTGCTTGGAGGTGTCCCATTTGATCACCTCATCTAGGTTATCCGCTGTAATTCCGAGCAAGAAGCCAAAGTTGGCCAGCGATTTGGTGGAGGCTAACTTGTATTTGTCGGCCCAGAGTTCCAAAGTCAACGTATTGGGCCGGGTGTTGGGCATCTCGATAAATGAAGTGACCCCGCCGGCGATAGCCGCCTTACTTTCGCTAGTTAGGTCTGCTTTGTGTGTCAGCCCTGGATCCCGAAAGTGCACCTGTCCGTCGATTACTCCAGGAAATAAGTACTTGCCACGACCGTCCACAATTAGGTACTGGTCTTGGGTTGGAATTTGCCCGATTTTTTGGATACGTTCTCCTTGGATTAGGACGTCGGCAACTTGAATTTTGCCTTCGTTAACTAAGGAAACTTGTTGGATAAGGGTAGATTGAGACATGGTAGAGTTGGGCTAACGAGCGTACCACAAAGAACGTATGTAAATCCTAAGATTACAAAGTTCTTGGACTTGAGGAGTTGTTTGAAGTAGGAAAATTAAAAATTTACTAGAGGGTTAAAGTATCTAATTTTGGTGGCGAGTCTAAATTCTTCTATTTATTTCCTAGTTTAATTCGCTCAATGGTTCTACTATGAATAATCACAAAAAATCAATTCTTCGAGGTCTTATTTTTCAACTCATCCTTTTTCTTGGTTCTGTAGGGATGGTATTTAGTCAAAATACTAGGTCTCAACAGGGAAATGGTCCAAGAACAATTGTAACCACCGATGGAGAAATCGATGACGTAGATTCCTTTATTCGGATGCTGCTTTACGCAAACGAATTTAGAATTGAGGGCTTGATCTATTCCTCAAGCATGTGGCATTACAAAGGAGATGAAAAAGGTACCCTTTTCACCTCAGAGATGGAGATGACACGCAACATGTATGGCGCAAAGACTTCTCTAAGATGGCCTGGTGTAACGTGGATGAATCCTTTGCTTGATGCTTACGAGCAAGTTTATCCCAAATTGATTCAACATGCTGCTGGGTACCCAACTGCTGCTTACCTCAGATCGGTGGTACGTGTAGGAAACATTGATTTTGAAGGAGATATGCGTTTGGATACAGAAGGCTCAAACTTTATAAAGGAGAAGCTTTTGGATGACAATTTAGAGCCACTTTACCTACAAGTCTGGGGAGGAACTAACACGATTGCTAGGGCGCTTCAGTCCATTGAAGATGAATATAAGGGTAGCCAAAATTGGGAATCGATCTACAAAAAGGTAACGAATAAAGCAATTTTATATACCATCCTTGACCAGGATGCTACTTATCGAAAATACATTGCCCCAAATTGGCCAGATTTAAAAGTTTATTACAATTCTAATCAATTCTGGTGCTTAGCCTATGCTTGGAAAAGGGCAGTTCCACCAAACCAGCACTATTTATTAGAAGGGAAATTTATGTCCGAAGAAATAATACAAAACCATGGCCCGCTTCTGAGTCAATACTATAGCTATGGGGATGGTCAAGCGCAACCAGGGGACGAGGAACATATTCATGGTGATCCAAATAAACTACAAGGCACACAATGGGGCAGTTTTGAGAAATACGATTTTATTTCAGAGGGAGATTCTCCAGCATTCTTACATTTGATTGATGTGGGTTTAAATAATCTTAACCAACCTCATTGGGGAGGCTGGGGAGGGCGATTACTGCAATCTGTGGAACAACCCAATCGCTGGGAAGATGGTCAGAAGGTCCAAGATTTTAACCCCTTTAAAAAGAGTATGGATTCCACCTATCCTCAAATTCGATGGATAGAGGCCCTTCAACATGATTTTGCTGGCCGAGCTGATTGGTGCGTGCAGGACTATGATGATGCCAACCATCCTCCCAAGGTAGAAGCAAAAGGGGCTCTTCGAAAACAGGCAAAACCTGGTGAAAAAGTTATATTTGAAGTAGCTGTAAGCGATCCAGATGGAGACCAGTTGACTACGCTTTTTTGGGTGTATACGGAAGTAGGTAACTATACAGAAAGCCCTGCATTGGTACAAAAAGGAACTCGTTTAGAAATAACTTTGGATCCAAAAACAACAGGCACCCTCCATGTCATCGCTGAAGTAAAAGACCATGGTGCACATCCTATGACACGGTACCAAAGATTTGTCCTGGATGTAAATTAATCAGGAGTAAATATTTGCCAATTAGTTCAATCCATCATTCCTTTTCCAGCAAAAATCTTGGGCAGGTATTTTTCAATTCGATTAAGACGTGTAGCGGATTGCTTTGCTTCTGAGAAGTGGATCACATAGCCTCGTTGTCTGCCAGGAGTCAATGAAAAAAATGCAGCTTCCAGACCCGAATGTTCGGCAAATTTTTGATAGAGTTCTTCGGGCAATACCGGTAGAGTAGGCTTGGCACTGGCTTTTTTACCTGATCGTTCCACTTCTATGGCTTGGAGGAGGTATTCTTTGATTTTACCTTCAATTTCCTCAGCTTGGGTTAGCTGGGTGAACCGAATAAAGCGTCCTACTTGGGAATTAGGTCCAGGGCGTTCCAAAAGCTGATAAGGGTCCTCAAGTAGTCCTCCTTTGAGAAAACTCAACACACAGGATTGGTTAAATACCCCTAAAATCACCACATTTTTGCCATCAAGGGTATAGGTAGGCATACCCCATTTCCGTTCTTCTTGGAGTTCGGTTTCTAAGAGGAGTTGGCGAAGAAACTCAAGTATATCCGTCCAGCGATGTACTTTACATTCCGGAGTGGCTCCCTTTGGACAGCGCATGCAGCCTTCGAGGAGAAATTGATCGATGAGGGGATTGGGTAAGGACATAAGCTAAAGAGTTTCCTTTTTGTTACGAATTAACAGACTCCCTAAGTTTTTTTGAAATAAAAACCGGTTTTTTTGAAACCAAATAGAAATCACACAAGCATAGATGGATTATTTGGTAGCTACTAGAGATTAATACCAATCAATTCATTGGTCTTAATTCTTTTTTTTGCATCACCCATGGTAGTTTTTTTAAATCTGTTCCCAGTGGTTTTTCTTTTTGAAAGAATTTTTAAGCGCTACTTTGGTAAGTTCTATTTTTGTTGCTGGTAATTGATAAGGCCTTTTTTTTGATGAAATGTATTTCAAAACAAGTCAAAATTCATATTTTAAATTTTGAAAACCCATCCTTCCTTTTTTCTTATGAAAACCATCTCTACACTTCTTTTCTGTTGTTTGCTTTCATTCAATATCCCCTCAAAGGCACAAGAATCCAGTACTCAGCGGCTAAATCAACTGATGCAAGACTTTCCTGTAATGGGACTGTCTGTGGCGGTAGTCAAAGAGGGTAAGGTAGTGCATAGCCAAGCTTTGGGTTGGAAGGAAGAGGGTACGGAGTCTTTGGAGACTACAGATCTCTTTCGAATCGCTTCCATTTCCAAATCATTTACGGTAACTGCTCTATTGCAGCTTGTAGAAAAGGGTCTTATTTCCCTAGACGATGACGTGAGCAACCTAATTGGCTTTCAGATTCGCAATCCCAGATTTCCAGATACCATGATTACCCTGCGCATGCTGCTTTCCCATACCTCCAGCATCAACGATCAGCAGGGGTACTTTACCTTGGACGCCATTCATCCCGAGAAGAATGCTACTTGGCAAGAAGCCTACAACGCCTATGCCCCAGGTGATGGCTACGAATACTGCAACTTGAACTTCAACCTCGCAGGGGCGATATTGGAGAAGTATTCAGGAGTGCGCTTTGATGCCTATATCCAAGAAAATATTCTTAAGCCATTAGGTCTGTATGGAGGGTATGATGTAGATCAGTTGGATAAAAGCCGCTTGGCTACACTCTATGCCTATCAGCGGGATTCGGCCAAGTTTATCCCGTCCCCTGCAGCCTATGTTTCTAAAAGCGAGGAACTCAAAACCTATATTCCAGGCTATAGTACTCCGATTTTTTCCCCAACAGGAGGTATGAAAATCTCAGCACCAGATCTAGCCAAGTACCTCTTAGTTCACATGAACTATGGGAAGGTTGGAAAGGTCCGATTGATTTCTTCAGCACATTCCAAAGAAATGCAAACTCCGCTTTCTTCGGAAGAAAACTACGGTTTGGCTCTCTGGAAAACGGACGTGTTGATCCCAGGAGTAGAATTGGTAGGACATACCGGATCGGCTTATGGGCTGTATAGTGCGCTATTTTTTAATCCAGAAGAAAAATATGGATTTGTAGTGATCAGTAATGGTTGTGATCCTTCCGTAGAAGAGGGATATATTAGAGTAATCCGCCGTACTATCCAGATTTTACATGAGGAGTGGATCCTAAAGCCCTAGGCCATCTTATTTTCTTGAAGCACTTGGGTGACGAGATTTAATTTCATGAATAAGGTGCTCCAACCCATTGAGTCGAATTTCATAGAGGGTATTCAAACACATGCCCAAATGGCCGGCGGGAAATCCTTTTTTATGCATCCAAACAAGGTAGTTTTCAGGGATATTGCAGAGAAGATGCCCCTTGTACTTTCCAAAAGGCATGGTATGCGTGACGATATCGATTAGGATTTGGGGATTCATAGGGATAATAATACCCTTTTTCAGTTCGGAAAACTAGCCTTGCGTAGGTTGATGCCTTGCAAATACTTGGGTAATTAGACAAGACTACCTAGGTTTACGCCATGGAAATAGGAATAGATAGCTTTGCAGCTTTTGTGACAGATGCCGAGGGCAATCCCATAGGAACTGCCCAAGATGCCTTGCGTGAATTATTGGATCGAATTCAGCTTGCCGATGAAAAGGGACTGGATGTATTTGCCATCGGAGAACACCATCGTAAAGAATTTTTAGATTCCGCTACCTCGGTGATTTTGGCAGCTGCAGCATCTCGGACCAATCGAATTCGCTTGAGTAGTGCCGTGACGGTGCTGAGTGCGGCAGATCCGGTTCGTGTATTCCAACAATTTGCTACCTTGGATTTACTCTCCCAAGGGCGTGCTGAACTGGTTGTAGGCAGGGGCTCATTTTCAGAAGCATTTCCACTTTTTGGGTTGAACTTCCAGGATTACGATGCCTTGTTTGCAGAAAAGTTAGACTTGCTTTTGCAGCTGAATGAACAAGAGGTAATCACCTGGAGGGGGAGATTTCGACCTGCCTTGCAAGAGCAAGCCATCTACCCTCGACCCCTGCAAGAAAAGCTTCCAATCTGGTTGGGAGTAGGAGGGACGCCAGCCTCCTTTGTGCGGGCAGGTTCTTTGGGATTGCCCCTAATGGTGGCAGTGATTGGAGGAGAGACGCACCGCTTCCGGCCCTTAATTGATTTGTATAGAGAGGCGGGAGACAAGGCTGGCTTTGCCCAAGAAGAGCTAAAGGTTGGCTTGCATTCGTTAGGTTATGTGGCCCATACGCATGAAGAAGCGGTGGAAACTTACTATCCTGGCTATGCCGAAACCTTTACCCGCATCGGTAAGGAGCGTGGTTGGCCACCCGTTACCCGTGGGCACTTTGAGGCCCAGAATGCTCCTCGAGGAGCCTATCTGGTAGGAAGTGCCAACGAAGTGATCGAAAAAATCCTTCGTCACAGTTCCTCTTTGGGAGGAATAGATCGCTTTACTTTCCAATTGGATAATGCTGGACTAAGTCACCAACAGTTGAGTGAGACCATCGCCCTAATAGGGGAAGAGGTCATTCCACAGATACGAAAAGCGTAGGTGTTTATGCAGCTCAATTCACATTAAATCCCCTTTCTCATTTTTATGTTCAACAGTCCAGAGTATCCAAAACCCCTCAAAGAATCTCAATTTATGGCTTGGCTAGAAAAGGGACGTGCCAGTAAGATTCCCTTTGCATACATGTTGATCATTTGGGATGAACTGGAAAGAGACTACCTACCTATTTATTTAGAAAAGCGTGAAGGTCTGCTTTCTTACGAAAAATACGGGACTTCACCCGCGCAACAACTTTTGATTGCCGCCTATGATTTATATTCAGAAACAAGGGTGAGGTAAAAAGAAGTAAAGCAAAAGAGGGAAGTAGTTCAAACTAAAATTAACATTTTTAGCTTCTTCACTTGGCACTTAAAACATGTAAAAAACACCCTTCAATTTTTTGTGGGATTCAACCTTGATCGTCAAGGAAGAATTTCAAAAATGGAGTATTAAGGCAGTTTTTTAGGACAATTTTCTTTTGAAAAGGATAAAGCTCATGGTTGGATTAAAGCTATAATTGTTAAAAAATAGGCAAGGAAGGAAAAAGGAGGGAGAAATAGCTAGTTTTTACATTGGAAACGTAAAAGCTAAGGTCAAAATTACCACCAATCTGCTGTAGTTAATTTTCAAAGTATGCTACTACTATACTACAGTTCACCTAGCAGAACTGTTTTTCTAGTCTTATGATTGGCTCAGATGATTTTACCACTACCACAATTAAAATTATTTTTATGTACTCCTATCTTAGGCTTTTGGCTGAACTTCGTTTAGGGCCCTAAGTCTATTTTTTACAGGTTGGAACCAATTTTAAATGAGCGGTTTCGAAATCTTAAGAATTATTTTTATACTACATCTCATTTACTTTAAAATCCATGATACATAATAAATTTCGAGAAGGATTTTTTTTCTTCGCAATCTCCTTTCACTTGATTTGCACTCCTCTTTTTGCGCAACAAATCTCCAAAGAAGAATTGGTGTTTCTTACCCAACAATGGAAAGGAGAGCGGTTTGAAGACGGAAGGCCTAAAGTTCCTGATGATCTTCTCAATAGGATGCGTTTGGTAACGCATGATGAAGCTTGGGCTGTTATGAAAAATGCTGGATACCAATACCAATATGCAGATGGATGGGAAACAATAAATCCAGATAGTATTTTGATTGGTAGAGCAGTCACGGCTACTTTTATTCCAGGGCGACCGGATATCCACGATGCTATAGATGCGCGAGGTAAAAAATCAGGAAAGCGGGGGCAGAATTCTTGGCCCGTGGACATTTTGGTAAAAAGAGACGTTTATGTGGCTGATCAATTTGGTATTCATACCAATGGACCTACTATTGGAGATAATGTAGGCAATGCTATTTTTGCTAAAACTGGCAATGGGATCGTCTATCATGGTGCTATAAGAGATATTGCAGGTTTAAAGGAAATAGCAGGTTTCACCTCCTATTTCAGCTCTTATCATCCCTCTCATCACAATCAACAAGGTAATTTGAATACCATGTTGGTAGGAATCAATCATCCTACCCGAATCAAACAAGCCACAGTAATGGCCGGAGACGTTGTGTTAGGGAGAGATGGAGGTGTTTCATTTATCCCCGCACATTTAGTGGAAAAGGTAGTAGTTACTTCTGAAATTGTAAGGCTAAGGGATATGTTTGGTCATGAGCGTCTAAGAGAAGGAAAATACACGGCTGGTCAAATAGATGCCAGATGGTCTGACGATATTGAGCGTGATTTTTCCCAATGGCTGAATACGCATATGGATGAATTACCTGTACCTAAAGCACAAATTCAGGAACTTCTAAAAAACCGTACCTGGTAAACTGATAAGAAATGAACGATTTTAACAAGAGCAGAAGATCTTTTTTTACAAAAGGAATAGGATTGGCTGGAGCCAGCTATTTAGGCACTTTCGGTCAATCTCTTGCTGAGGCGGTTGAAAAAACCCCATCAGCATCCAATCCCTCAGATTTAAAAATAACCGAAGTTAAGTGTGGGTATGTACGTGGGGCATTGTATGTAAAAATTTACACCAATCAAGATGTTTGGGGATGCGGAGAAGCTGTAGATGCCATTCAAGGGACTTACCATCTGGTAAAAAGGCTTGGTGCTCAAATCAAAGGTCAGAGCCCATTGAATCCGAACAGGATTGCTGAACAGCTAAGAAAGGGGGCTTTTTTTGGGGGGGCTCAAAGTGGGGTATTTGTTGCGGTGCTTACAGCAATTGAAACCGCATTATGGGATTTGACAGGGAAAGTGTTTGGTATTCCCGTGTATCAGTTATTAGGCGGAAAGTTTAGGGATAAAATCCGAGTGTATTGTGATACGGCTCTATACACCTCATCAAATCCTACTCCTTCCGACTATGCTGCTGCGGCCAGAAATGCAGTAAATCGTGGCTATAACGCAGTTAAGTTTGATGTTGATGACGCACGAGATCCTAATAAATACGATCGTTTCAATTGGACAGCAAACCCTATGGAAATCGACCGAATGTACAATGCCATTGCTGCTGTCCGCCAAGAAGTAGGTCCCAATATTGATATTTGCGTAGATATGCATGGTCGTTACGATGCGGTGACTGGATTGAAAATGGCACAGATGTACGAGGATTTGAACTTGATGTGGCTTGAAGAACCTGTACCTGCAGACAATCTGGAGGTCTACAAAAAGATTTCCCAAGAGACCTCAACTCCCATCTGTGCAGGTGAAAATATTTATCTTGCCTATGGGTTTACCCGACTACTTTCAGAAAATGCTGTGGATATCATTATGCCAGATATCCAGAAGGCAGGTGGATTGGGGGAGGCACAGCGAATTGCCAATCTTGCTAACTTGTATTATGTGCCGTTCTCTCCGCACATGGTAGCCTCCTTCCTTGGTGCAATGGCTGCTTGCCATGTCTGTGCCTCTGTTCCTAATTTTCAAATCATGGAATGGCAAATTTATATGGATACAGACCCCCTTTGGCAAGATATCGTGACTTATGATGGCCCACGAACGCAGAATAGTTTTATTACTCTTTCGGAAAAACCTGGAATAGGTGTAGAAATCAATGAAGAAGGGATGAAAAAATATGCCCAAGTAGGAGTTCCTTTTTTTGAATAACAAACAATTTGAAAAATAATGGCAGTCCAATTAAAAACACCTTTAAAAATCTTAATACTTTCTTTAATTGGGTGGGGAGGTCTATTTCAGCCACTCTCTGCCCAGCAAGTAGGTTCCACTTCGGAGCAAATCCGCTTGCTTACCGCTGAATGGACAGGAGAACGGTTTCCTGATGGGAGACCTAAGGTTTCTGATGCTTTGTTGGAAAGACTCAAGAATATTTCTATTGAAGAAGCATGGGGTGTACTTCGGAATAAAGGGTATAACAATCAATACGAAGGGGATTGGCAAATCATATGGCCCGATTCTGTGATGACAGGAAGGGTGGTAACTGCTCAATACATGCCCTCTAGACCTGATTTTGAAAAACATGTAAAAACTACAGGAGTGGAGAAGGAAGGAAGATCACCTAAAGGAGGAACAAATTCCTGGCCAATCGATGTCTTGGTTAATGGCGATGTCTACGTCGCAGATAGCTATGGAAAAATGGCGGATGGCACATTGATAGGTGATAATCTGGGCAATTCCATTTATTCTAGGTCTAGGAGAGGGGTTATTTTCTATGGTTCGGTTAGAGATTTAGAAGGCCTTTCTGAAATACAAGGCTTTAATGCTTGGATTAAAGGCCAAGATCCTTCCTATATCAGAGAAATGATGCTTACTTCCATTAATGCTCCCATTCGAATTGGGCGAGCGACTGTTCTCCCAGGGGATGTGGTTTTAGCAAAAAAGTATGGGGTTTTATTTATTCCGTCTCATCTTGTCGAAGATCTTGTCCTAACTTCAGAGGTAACAGGACTACGGGATCAATTTGGCCATCAGAGACTACGAGAGAAAAAATACTTAGCTGGTCAAATTGATTCGGAATGGACAGAAGAAATCAAAAAGGATTTTCTCAATTGGTTGGAGAATTTTCCAGGAAAATTACCTATGAATAAAACTGAACTTGATAGGTATTTCAAGGAAAGAAACTGGTAACTCATACCCACAAGCAATAACCCATGAAAAATACCTTACAAAAATTAATAACTGAGCATAAAGCCTTTGAGTTGAATTATGCTCAGCGACGACAGGAAGAAATAGATAATCCTTCTACTGCAACTAATAGAAGGGATTTTTTGAAGAAGACAGCACTTGGTGGATTTAGTCTTACAGCACTTACAGGATTAAGCATCGAAGATTCGCTTGCCGAAACTACTCGTAATGTAAATAGAACTTCTGCCCCTTCTGATTTGAAAATCACAGACTTAAGATATGCACATACCGCAGTAATGGGAGGGACAGCAATCCTTAGAATTGATACCAATCAAGGGATTGTAGGCTGGGGCGAAGTTAGAGATGGTGCTGACCCCCGTTATGCATTGATGCTGAAAAGTAGAATTCTTGGAGAAAATCCATGTAACGTAGAAAAAATCTTCAAAATCATCCGTCAATTTGGTGGCCAATCTAGACAGGCAGGTGGAGTGTGCGGAGTAGAAATGGCGCTTTGGGATCTTTGTGGCAAAGCATACAATGTGCCTGCTTGGCAGCTGTTAGGTGGACGCTATCGAGATTCTGTGCGTCTGTATGCGGATACACCAGAAGGGAAAGATGCGGCAGATCAAAAAGAAAAAATACGGTATCGTATTCAGGATCAAGGATATACCTGGCTAAAAATGGATGTGTCTATCGGAGAGATTATAGATATTCCCGGCTGTATAGTTAACCCTGAAATTTTGAAGGAAAACAGATCGCAATGGTCAGGCGGCTACATGTCTTACGCCAATACAGCACATCCGTTTACTGGAATACAAATCACTGAAAAAGGCTTGGATGAACTTGCCAAGATCGTATATACTATCAGAGAGATGGTTGGGTATGATATTCCAATGTCTACGGATCACTATGGACATTTTGATTTGAATAATTGTATCCGATTAGGAAAAGCCTTGGATCCTTATCGATTAGCCTGGCTCGAAGATATGGTGCCTTGGCAGATGACCCAACAACATAAAACGATCACAGAAGCACTAGAAACTCCCACTACTACAGGAGAGGATATTTACCTACTGAATTACTTCAAACCCTTGATAGATGAGCATGCAGTGGATATAATTCATCCTGACTTGGCTTCTTCAGGTGGTCTTTTGGAAACAAAGCGAATAGGAGATTATGCCGAGGAAAAAGGAATAGCTATGGCCTTGCACCAAGCAGGAACTCCGGTATCTTTTATGGCTAGCGTGCATTGCGCTGCTGCTACTCAAAACTTCCTTTCACTCGAGCATCATTCCGTAGACCTACCATGGTGGGAATCCATGTTTAGTCGAGTAGATGGAGAAAAAATGATTCAAAAAGGGTACGCACCTGTTCCACTTACTGCTCCAGGATTGGGGATTGAAATCAACGAGGAAGTAGTAAAAGCCCACTTACATAAGTCAGATTCAAGTTATTTCGCTCCGACCGATCAATGGAATGAAAAAAGATCACACGATCGTATATATAGTTAAGTGAAAAAATCATTCTACCCTATCATAGGGTAGAATGATTTTTTTTATTTGGTTTCACGCAAACAATTCCTAAAAATCCAATGAAAGTAAACCCTAAAAATTTCCTTTACCTCGCTTGCCTTATTCTTTTGGGTTTGCTTTACACAATTCCTAAAAATGATCTAGTAAGTACCGGGTTGATTTCCATAGGTTTTTTTATTTTTCTTGGCTTGTATTTTAAGGGGAATGAACATCTTAAAGGATTTTCATTTCCAGTTGTGATCTTTGGTGTAGTGGCCTTGGGTATGTTTTTTCCTCAATATTTTCAGGAAATAAAAGGGTTTAAAATGACGCAGCTTATCAACCCTCTAATACAAATGATTATGTTTGGAATGGGGGCTACCCTAAGTTGGAAAGATTTTGCCGCTGTGGCAAAAAGTCCAAAATCAGTTGCAGTTGGTGTATTGTCACAATTTACTATTATGCCAATTTTGGGATTTTGCCTAGCAAGTGTTAGTGGACTTAGCCCTGAAGTGGCTGCTGGTTTGATATTGGTAGGGTGTTCACCAAGTGGAACAGCCTCCAATGTTATGGCTTTTTTGGCAAAGGCAAATGTGGCACTTTCAGTTACTTTGACCTCCATTAGCACACTGTTAGCTCCTTTTATCACCCCTTTATTAATGAAGCTTTTAGCTGGTCAATTTATTGAAATTGATTTATTGAAGATGATGTGGGATATTCTACAAATCATTTTGTTGCCAGTAGGTGCAGGGTTGCTTGTTCATCAGTTTTTAGGTAAAAAATCTGGATGGATTGAGAAGCTATTGCCACTGGTTTCTATGTTAGGAATAGCACTTATCATCCTTGTAATTACAGCAGCAGGCAGAGATAGCCTATTGGCAATTGGATTAATTTTAATAGGATTGGTCTTGATTCAAAATGTCTTTGGATATGTGGTTGGTTATGGATTCGCGCGAATAATTGGTTTGGTTGAGCAAGATGCCAGAACCATTGCAATTGAAGTGGGAATGCAAAATGCAGGATTGTCTTCAGGGCTATCCAATTTGATGGGGAAAATTACAACTTTAGGTCTTGCATCTGCTGTTTTTGGACCCATGCAGAATATTACAGGTTCCATTTTAGCAACATTTTGGAGTAAGAAAGAGTAAGAAAAAAAACAAATAACCACCTGATCATTTCATTAAAAACAAATGCCCTTGTAAACATTAGATTTACAAGGGCATTTAGTGTATTAGATGCAGAGGAGGAGGGATTCGAACCCCCGGTACCTCACGGTACAACGGTTTTCAAGACCGCCGCGATCGACCACTCTGCCACTCCTCTAAACGTGTCGAATGATTATCGAGAGTGCAAAAATAGTCGCTTTCCCTAGTTATGCCAACACCTTGACTGCTTTTTATCGTAAGTACTTGATTTTTTTGAGGTTAATTTTCAAATCGAGGGAATAAGGGATACAAACAAAGAACAATCCCATGCAGCTTTCCATTCTTTAAAACTCAATTAACAGAGAAGTCGCTTACTTGAAATCCTCTTTGGACAGGAGCTTCTTCAAATTGTCCCGCGCTCGCTGCTTCTCCTCCGCCAAGTCAAAACTTACATTTACTTCAAAACAGACCAAAACGATTACCGAAGTCAGATACAGCCAAAGCATCAAAGCGATGATTGTACCGATCGAGCCATACAATTTGTTGTAGCTCGAGAAATTTTCTAGGTAAAAAATAAAACCATAAAAGGAAAGTGTAATCAGAAGTCCAGCAAGTTGAGCCCCAGTAGAAAAGAAATGCCATTTATCGTGAATGGCAGGGGCAAATCTGAAAATAAATGCCGAAGTCAAATAAAATACTGCCAGAAGAATAAAAAATTTGAGCGTATTGAATAGAAATATTGCAAAGCCACTAGAAAACAATTGGGTCTTTTCCAAGGTCTCAATCCACAAATTCCCAACAATCATGATGGTGCTTGCAGCAATGACGGTAATGACTAGGATGAGTACAATCGTCATAGCAATCGCACGCGCGGTAAGCCAGCCGCGATTCTCCTTTGTTTTATAAACCGAATTGAAAGAGTTCATCATGGAAATTACCCCTTGTGTGGAGGCAAATAGTGCAAAGAAAAAGCCTAAGGAAAGCAGGCTTTGTCGGGGCCTTGAAATAATGTCCAATAAAGTGGAGGAGATGGACTCATACACTTCTACCGGCATGATGCCCTCTACAAAGAAAAGGATATTACTCGTGGTTACCATCGGAAAAAAATCCTGCAAATAGGGGATTAGATTCAGTAAAAATAAAAGCAAGGGAAATAAAGCGATGGTGTAACTAAAGGCCATGGAGCCGGCCCGCTCGTTGATATCGTCTTTCTTTAGTTGCTGGATAAATATCCGAATGACATCGTATAGGTTTTTGTTTTTGCTGCCAAAATGAATTTTCTTCAATACTCTTGCCTTCAATTGCAATCGAATACGCCATTTTAAAATTCGTTCTTGGAGCACAGCAGCGTTACTTAGTTAAAATAAGGGTTTAGTAATTCAATTAACTCCTTTGGAGGCCGGGTAGGCTGGTGATTTTCCTTTTTTAAAAAAGCCAGTGTTGTCCAAGCCCGTGCAATTTGCTCGCCCTCCTCATTACTTACCTGATAGTCAAATCGAATTTTTACACCCGGTAGCTCGGAGATCAGGGTATGAATGGTGAGCAAATCATCGTATTTACCTGGTTTAAGGTAGGTGATGTGGCTTTCTAGGACCGGCATTAAGATGCCTCCCTCTTCCATTGTTCGGTAGGAAAACCCTATAGATCGCATGGCCTCAACACGAGCTACTTCAAAGTACATGGCGTAATTGCCGTAATACACGTAACCCATCTGATCTGTTTCAGCGTACCGAACCCGGATTTGTGTTTTGGCTTTAAACATATTAGAAGATTTTTGCGGCGTTTAATGCCTTTTGGTAACGTCTCGCATTGTTGAGGTGCTCGTTGTAGGTTACGGCAAAGGAATGGTAACCTGAAAAATCCTCTTTAGCACAAAAATAGAGATACTTGTGTTGCTCCGCAGTTAATACCGCATTTAAGGAATTGATATCGGGGAGGTTGATTGGGCCCGGTGGGAGCCCCAGGTTTTTATAAGTATTGTAAGGACTGTTGATTTCTTTATGCACATTTAAAATACGCTTGAGGCTAAAGTTACCTACCGCATAGACTAGGGTAGGGTCCGCTTGAAGGGGCATTTTCGTACGAATTCGGTTTAGGTATACCCCTGCAATCCTTGCTCTCTCGTCAGTTTTTTGGCTCTCTGCCTGTACAATTGAAGCTAATGTGCTGACTTCTTTTTGGCTCAAGCCCAAGGCTGAAGCTTGCTGTTTCCGTTCCTCAGTCCAAAATTTCTGATATTCTTGATGCATCCGCTCAAAAATCCCTTCTGCCGAAGTATTCCACCAAAACTCATAGGTATTAGGAAGAAATAAACTCAGGATAGTTTCTTCCTCAAAATCAAATCTACGGATGTATACCGAATCCCGAAGCAATGCTAAAAACTGTTCCTCGCTTACCTCCAAATTGGCAGTGATTTTTTCTGCAAGCTCTTCTTTAGTCCGGATGGTATTGAAAGTCACCCTAACTGGCACTTGCTCACCAGCCCGAAGCATACGGACCAAGTCAAGATTATTCATGTTGGGATCTACCCGATATAGCCCTGGCTTTACAGCTTCTTGGTAGCCTAGTAGCTTTGCCACAAAACTAAAACTTAAGGCATCGTTTATTACTTTATCGTCGTAGAGTTGGGTGGACACTTGAGAAAAAACAGCGTTTGAAGGAATTTTTAAAAAATAAGACTCTTGATTGTCCCGCAACGTATTGGCACTAAGAAATACCTGGTAAAAGTAAAAGGTCATGGTTATGACCAATACCGAGCCTGAAATCAGGAGGACCAGGAGCAGTTTTTTGTGCATCTCGAGTTGCATAGATACAAAAATAGAAAATAATGATTCTCCGCAATCGTACAGGCGGTTCAAAATACCTGGAACCTACAGATAAATGACTTTAGGAAGTCTACCGGTATCAGCTTTCTTCTTAAATCGAATTAAAAATGGCATTTTTGTAATCTTCCAGGATTCAAAAATTTTCTAAGTGTTGTGAAGCCCATCCAAGTCAGCTGCCTCCTTCTTTTTCATCAGGGGAAAATTTTGGCTACTCAGCGCGGCGCTGCCATGGATTTGGCTGGCTACTGGGAATTTCCTGGAGGTAAAATAGAAGCAGACGAAAGCCCTGAAGACAGTTTGGTTCGTGAAATCAATGAAGAATTGTCCATTGATATTCGGATTTGTGGGGCATTAACTCCAGTCTTGTATGCATATCCAACCAAGTTGATTCAACTAATTCCTTTTCTTGGCACCTGGCAAGGCGGTAGCTTGAAGCTTACGGAACATGCCCAAAGTCAGTGGCTGGGCAAAGAAGATCTCCTATCCTTGAACTGGGCGTCAGCTGATCTTGCTATCGTTCAGGAGGTAAAGGCTAAATGGGAAAATTTACAAAGATTAATCTAAGAAACCATGGCAGAATTTATCCGCTTGTATGCTGAGAATCCCGATCCACGACGAGTTAAGCAGGTGATAGCCGTTCTCCGAGATGGAGGGGTCATTATTTACCCCACCGATACTGTATATGGTCTTGGTTGCGACATTAATCAGTCTCGTGCAGTAGAAAGAATCTGTAGAATCAAGGGAATTAATCCAAAAAAACACAATTTTTCCATCGTCTGTTCTGATCTAAGTCACTTGGCCCAATATACTCGGGTGATTTCCAAACCCATTTTTAAATTAATGAAAAAGGCTCTTCCAGGGCCTTTCACTTTTATTTTAGAAGCCAATTCCCAAGTTCCCAAATTGCTGCATAGCCAGAAAAAAACAGTAGGGATTCGGGTGCCCGATCATGGTGTGCCTCAGTCAATCGTAGACTTACTTGGACATCCCATCCTATCTACTTCCTTGATTCAAGGAGCGGAAGACCCAATTGAATACAGCACTGATCCGGAATTGATTTTTGAAAAATACCAACATGAGGTGGATTTAGTTATTGATGGGGGATATGGGAAAGCAACACCATCGACCGTTTTGGACTGTACAGGGGAGGAAGTAGTCTGCCTGCGCGAAGGGCTAGGAAATTGGGAGGATTTGATTCAGTAGCTTAAAGGAAGAATTCTACTCAAGTAGTCCAACGGCTTACAAATTCTGAAAACTGATCCTTGTACAAGTCTCCCACAGCGATTTGTTGATCCCCAACGTAGATGACATTCTTTGAGATAGAATCTATGTGATCCAAAGAAATAATAAAAGAGCGGTGCACCCGCATAAATCGATCCTTTGGGAGGAGTTCTTCCATGTTTTTCATGGAAGTCAGGGATAGTAAAGGGTGGTTTCTGGACTTGAGGTGTACTTTGACATAGTCCTTGTAGGCTTCCACATGGGTAATTTCTTTGAGGACTACTTTTACAAGTTGGTACTCCACCTTTAAGAAAATGTAATCTACAGTGGGTTGTTGTGGAGTAGAAGCAGCGGCTGGAGGTACAGTGCCCACCCTTCCAAAGTACTGATAGGCTTTGGTGGCTGCCGCCAAAAAATCCTCGTAACTGTAGGGCTTTAGTAAGTAATCTAATGCCTCTACTTTGTAGCCTTCCAAGGCAAATTGATGGTAGGCAGTACAAAAAATCAATCGCGTATTTTCTGAATTTCTTTTTCCATCTACTATCCGTGCAAGCTCCATCCCCGAAAGATCAGGCATTTGTATGTCCAAAAATATCAAATTGACCTCCTGTTGATTGAGGAAACTCAACGCTTCAATGGCATTTGAAAACGAAGCTTGAAGTTCCAGAAAGGTAGTTTGTTCAATAAATTTGGTGAGAAGGCCAAGTGCTAAGGGTTCGTCATCAATGGCTATACAGGAGATTTTCATACCAAATTGATTGTTAGCTTTACTGAATATTCAGCTAGGGAATCAGCAGTGTCTAGTTTTAGTCGATGCTTTTCTGGATAAAGCAAGCTCAATCTTCGCTGGGTATTTACGAGTCCAATTCCATTTTCTAGTGCTTCGGGGCTATCTGGAGGAATAAGGAAAATTTGGTTCTTGGTTTCAAAAAACACTGTGTCACCCATTACTTCCAGGCTAATGCTGATTTCACTTTCTTGTTGTGAACTGACTCCGTGCTTAAAGCAATTTTCTAAAAATGGTAAAAATAGCATGGGAGCAATTACTAAATCTTCTTTTGGCTCTTGAAGCTTAACCTGGAGCTTGACTTTTTCTGAAAGTCGCATCTTCATCAATTCCAGGTAATCCTCTATGAATTTTACTTCCTCGCTCAATAGGGTTTCATCTTTTTGGTTTTCGTACAAAACATACCGCATCATTCGGGACAGTTTCAATAGTGCCTCCTGAGCTTTGCTAACATCTAAGTTAGTCAAGGAATAAATGTTGTTTAGCGTATTGAAAAAAAAGTGAGGATTAATCTGAGCTTTTAAATACGATAATTCGGTATTAATTCGCTGTCGTTCTAGTTCTCCACGAAAAGCCTCGTCCTTTTGCCATTTTTCCACCAAAGCTACAGAGGTACTTAAACCAATGGAAATTACATAGAGTAACATTTGAAAGACGTCTCCAGGCACCCAGCGCTTGCCCGTGTAGGGTTTGTCTGGATTGAATAATTCATGCATTTTTTCGCCATACTGAATAAATTGTTCTAAATAAACAATTACTCCGTAAAAGATACCTGCGCCCAAAATTATCACCAATAGGTAAAGGTAATTTTTGCCCTTAAGCAAAAACCTAGGAACAATCACCCAGGCATTTAGGTAAAAAACACCGATAAGGAGTCCTACTAAGTAAATCTGTTTCCACCAAAATTGGGCGGGAAGCTCCAATTCGCCCATTCTCCAGGATAAGGGTGAAAGGATAAGCAAGACCACGCACAACATAATCCACCCCAAAAGGTGAACGAGTATCGAAAGGTTTCTTTTTCTTGTCTGGGAGAGCATGGGCTTGATTTACAGGGGTGAAGCTAAGTTATTTAATTTTTTTCTTTTCTATCAAATCTACCAAATCCATTATCTAACCTATCAACAGGGTAAAAAAGCATACCAACTCTTTTTATTAGGAGTAGAAATATTTCATCTCTCTTCCAGGGCAATTGGTCGATACAGGGAACACGCTGGTCTATCAAATTTGAGGAGTCCAAACAATCCAATCACCTTTGTGGTATACCTAGGGACTTAACTGTCTCTTTTGAAAACTAAACCATGAAAAAAATCACATTCTTACTTTTAACTGCTTTCTTTTTTTCTATGAATTGGGCCTTTTCCCAAGAAACACTAGAAATGAAAGCTCCTGCACGGATCCTAGGCATTGCCAAGGATTTGAAAACAGGTATCCCTATTGGCTATGCCACCGCTGCCTTGTATAAGTCTGGCACCACACTCTCTGTGGCAGGCGCGGTTGCCGATGGAGAGGGAGTTTTTTACATCACTGGATTTTCGGTGGGTACTTACGAACTCCAAGTTTCTTTTTTGGGCTATGAAACAATTAAGCGGTCTGTAACCGTTAATTCTTTGGAATCAGACCTTGACTTAGGAGAAATTGCCCTTTCAGATGAAGGAGTGGCCTTGCAAGAAATAACAGTTCAAGGGCAACGTGAACTAATCGAGGAGCGTGTAGACCGGACCATTTACAAGGCAGAAAATGATCGGACCACTGCAGGTGGTGATGCGACAGACGTCTTACGTCGTGTTCCTATGTTGTCCGTAGATCTGGATGGCAATGTTTCCATGCGTGGAAGTTCAAATATTTTGGTTCTTATTGACAACAGGCCCTCTGCCATTGCAGCTTCCTCCATTGCAGATGCCTTGCGGCAAATCCCTGCAGACGAAATCAAAGCAGTAGAAGTAATTACTTCCCCTTCAGCACGATTTGACGCGGAAGGGACTTCTGGAGTGATCAACATCGTAACTAAAAAAAATAACCTCCAAGGCATGACCATGAACTTGAATTCTGGAGCTGGTTTAAGAGGTTCTAATTTGGGATTACAGGGGTCTGCTAGAAAAGGGAAAATGGGGTTCTCACTGGGGGGATTTGGACGCTCAGGGTACAATATCCTGGGAAGCTTTGAAAATCAACAGCTAACTAATTTAGCGAATGGAAGTGTTTCTACTTCCAGACAATCTGCAGATACTGAGCGTAGTGAACTATTTGGTCGGTATAATTTTGGAGTTGATTACGAATTGGATGCCTATAATTTTATTACTGGAGCTGTGAATTTTGGTATTCGCAATTCAGAAAATTGGCAACAGAATTTTTTGACGCAAAATTCTGTCGATGGTCAACTAAGGGCACAACAAAATCGAGCAACAACTACCCTAGATAACTCAAATTCAGTGGATATAAGCTTGAACTATACCAAGACTTTTGAGAAGAAGGGCAAGGAATTGAGTTTCCTTACACTTTATTCTAAAAACAATCGTGAAAATTCCTTCACCAATACGCTATTTGAAGAGAATAATTTGGAATCTATATTTTCTAGATTGAAAAATTTGAATCCAAGTAAAAACGAAGAATTTACCATTCAAGTAGATTACGTCACTCCGATTACGGAAAAGGGAACTCAAATCATTGAGTATGGTGCTAAAAATATTTTGAGAAGAGCCTATTCAGACTTCTCTTATTTCTTGTCCCAAGGCCCATCAGGTGAATTTGTAGCCTTGCCGGATCCAACCTTAAGCAATGAGTTTAGCTACGATCAAAACGTAACGGCTGCCTACCTTTCCTATACCTTTCAGCTGCTCAAGAATTACACACTAAAGCCTGGGCTTAGGTATGAATACACGACTATCAATGCTGATTTTAAAACTGACTTTAAGGCAGAAATTCCATCCTATGGTACCTTGGTGCCAAGCATCAACGCGAGTAGAAAATTAAAAAATGGGAACTTGATCAAATTGGCCTACAACCGTAGAATTCAACGGCCTTCACTTCGATTCTTAAACCCAAATATTGAAGCTTCTAACCCGCAGCAGCAGTCTCAAGGAAATCCAGAGCTAGATCCAGAGTTGACGGACAATTACGAATTAGGCTACAGTACCTTTATCAAAGGGACTACTTTGAATTTTACTGGATTCTACAGAAACACAACTGGGTCTATTCAATCTATTCGAAATGTGCGCGAGGATGGAATCATATTCACCACCTTTGAAAATATTGGGCGAGAACAAGCCTTGGGAACAAACCTTTTTTTCAACGTCAACCTGAATAACAAATTCTCTCTCAATGGGGGCACTGACTTGTACTATTCCATGTTGGACAATGGGCTCGAGGATCCTAAATTTGCCGCCAAAAATCAAGGGCTTGTAGTGAGTGGTCGAATGTTTGGAAACTACAGCTTGCCCAAAGATTGGCAGATTCAGCTATTCACCTTTGCTAGAGGTAGAAGAGTTCAATTGCAAGGAAATTCTGGTGGATTTGCCGCATACGGCTTGAACCTGAATAAGCAGTTCAAAGAAAAAAGAGGATCATTTGGTATTGGAGCAGAAAATTTTCTAAAGAAGGAGTTTGTCATTCGTAACGAAATCATCACTCCAAGCATTGTACAGAATAGTACTTCCAGAATTCAGAATCTGAACTTTAAATTAAACTTCAACTACCGAATAGGTAAAATGAGTTTGGACCAGCGTCCTAGAAGAAGGAGATCCATTTCCAATGATGACCTTAAAGATGGCGGTGATGGAGGGCAAGGTGAACAAGGGGCTGTACCAATTCGTAATCAATAGGAGTACGTTTTCTAAGTGAATAATAGATGGGTTGAGTTAGTAATCCCGGATTCTTTGAATTCGGGATTTTTTTATTCCTCGGAGAGATTAGTAGTCAAAAAAAACCCAGACCATTTCGGGTCTGGGTTGGAATAATTCGAAGTAAAGTTTTAGCTCTTGTAAAGCACTTTTTGAATGGCCTCCATAGTCCGCTTCACATTGGGGATCGTCACATCTATGTATGTAGGGGCATAACTTAATGGAATGTCCATGGAATTGACACGGATCACAGGCGCATCTAAGTAATCGAAAGCATGACGCTGGAAATGGTAGGTCAATTCAGAAGAAATACCTGCCAATGGGTTCGCTTCTTCTACGATTACCACGCGGTTAGTCTTTTTCAACGATTCCACACAGGATGCGTAATCAATCGGGCGAACGGTTCTTAAATCAATTACCTCGCAGGAAACCCCTAATTTGGCCATTTCCTCAGCAGCTTCCAGGGCTACCTTCATCATTTTGCCAAAAGAAATAACGGTCACGTCTGTGCCTTTGCGCTTGATATCGGCCACACCTATAGGGAGTAAATATTCCCCATCTGGAACCATTCCCTTGTCAGAATACATCACTTCAGATTCCATGAAAATTACTGGATCTGGGTCCCGAATGGCAGATTTCAGCAATCCTTTGGCATCAGAGGGATTGGATGGAACGATTACTTTAAGTCCTGGTGTATTCGCAAACCAGTTTTCAAAGTTGGAAGAGTGTGTTGCTCCCAATTGACCTGCATTGCCAGTAGGGCCGCGGAATACGATGGGTACTGAGTAAGCTCCTCCCGACATGGCATACATTTTGGCTGCAGAGTTGATGATTTGGTCAATGGCTACCAAAGAAAAGTTAAAAGTCATGAATTCGATGATTGGTTTCAATCCATTCATGGCTGCTCCCACTCCAAGACCTGCAAACCCAAGTTCTGAAATAGGGGTGTCGTACACGCGTTCGGGTCCAAATTCATCCAGCATCCCTTGGGATACTTTGTAAGCACCGTTGTATTCGGCAACTTCTTCACCCATTAAAAAGACGTTTTTGTCTCGTCTCATTTCCTCGGTCATGGCTTCTCTCAAAGCTTCCCGAAATTGTAGTTCTCTCATTGCTTAGGGACAAATTTTTGGCTCGTAAAAATAGAAAGGAATCGGGCATTTGCAAAGCTTAGGAGTTTCTTTGTCAAAATGGATGTTTAATCAAGGTAAATATCAGAATCAAACTCATTTTTCAATTGCCTTGCCAGCTTCTTTCCAAGCAGTAATGCCTCCTTCTAGCATGTAAACATTTTTGAATCCCATTTTTTGCAATGCATCAGCAGCTTTACGCGTACGGCTACCCGACCGGCAGTAGAGCAAGTAAGTTCCTTTTTTATTTAATGAAGCCACTTGAGAAGCAAAATCGGGACTTAAAAAATTAACCGTAGTCGCATCAGCCAAATGTCCTTCAGCTACTTCCTCTGGGGTCCGTACATCGATGATTTTAGATTTCTTTTTAGTAGCCATTTTCTCGAATTGAGCGATGGAAAGCACTTGAATTGAGTCTTTATTAGCTGTTTGTGCGAAACTTGTACTGCCTAGTAAAAAAAGGAGTGCGAAAAGAAGGAGGGTGTTTTTCATAAATGGATTTGGTTTTTGGGTAAACAACTGCCTATTTGATCGAAAATTTACTGTTTTCTGACTAAAATGTCTCTAAAGATTGGATTGATTTCGGATACGCACAGTTACTTAGATCACAGAACTTGCGATTACCTACAGGAGGTGGATGAAATTTGGCATGCAGGAGATGTAGGTGACCTGTCCATCTTGCAACAATTACCCAAGGGTAAGCCGATACGAGGAGTATTTGGAAATATTGATGATCAAGCAGTTCAGGAACAGTTTCCAGAATGGCAGGAATTTGAATTAGAAGGAGTAAAAGTGGTTATGACTCACATTGGTGGTTTGCCTCCACGTTATGCGAAGGGAGTGCAGACAAGGCTAAAAACTAAAAAAGCCCAATTATTTGTTTGCGGCCATTCGCATATCTGTCGCGTGGAGTTTGATCGTGAAATTAACTGCTTGTACATGAACCCTGGGGCAGTGGGTCAACATGGATTTCACCAAATGCGAACGCTATTACTTTTTGAATTGGATGCTGGAAAAATCACCAATCTCCGAGTGGTGGAATTGGGAAAAAGAGGAAAAATTACAGTTTAGGAGAAATAAAAATAGCGGCTCAAGCCGCTATTTTTATTTCTATAGAAAAAGATCCTTTTTATTTTCCGAAAGATGCTTTTAATTCCTCCACGTCAACATTTTTGATCACAGGCTTCGCGCACAATTGCTTGATTTTGATTACTCGTCCAGTCTGACCTTGTCTTTTTCTTTTAAGTTTTCTTTTAAGCGTAGTAACACCCATGGTCGTATGTAGTTAAAATTTTTGAATTCGAATCGGATTGCAAAAGTATATAAACTTATCTTTTTTGCCTACAAATCTTTTGATTTTATTATCTCCTTTCCTTGAGATGCTTCCTTCAGTTTGGGAATTTTGGGTAAATTTGAGTTCAATTTTGATAAAAAGCCATGCAAAAGCCTAGTCTCCCCAAAGGTACCCGCGATTTTGGTCCACTTCAAATGGCACGTAGAAATTACATTCTGGACGCCATCAAGGATACTTTTCAGCTCTTTGGGTACCAGCAGATTGAGACCCCTTCTATGGAAAATCTCAGTACGCTTACGGGTAAATATGGAGATGAAGGAGATCAGTTACTATTTAAAATATTGAATAGTGGAGACTTTTTAAAAGACCTTACTTCAGAAGATTTACCCAAGGGTTCTGCTACCAATTTGACCAAGCTTTCTGAGAAAGGACTGCGCTACGACCTGACGGTCCCATTTGCCCGGTATGTGGCGATGAATCGAAATGAGCTTTCGTTCCCGTTCAAGCGCTACCAGATCCAGCCAGTTTGGCGAGCAGACCGTCCCCAAAAAGGAAGATACCGCGAATTCTATCAATGTGATGCCGATGTGGTAGGTACAGAAAGTTTGCTTTGTGAAGCGGAAATCATTTGGATGATTAGGCAAGTGTTTGCAAAGTTGGGGTTGAAGGACTATGCTATTAAAGTCAATAATCGAAAAATATTGACAGGCATTGCCGAAGCGATAGGCGAACAAGGAAAAGAGGGCCCGCTTTGCGTTGCTATTGATAAGTTGGATAAAATAGGATGGGATAAAGTAAAGGAAGAACTGCTTCAACGAGGATTTGAAGAAGCTTCCATACAGAAGTTATTGCCACTAGTGAATTTAGCATCTGGTGTAAAAGAGCGGTTGGCTATTTTGACTCAGTTTCTAAATCAATCTTCTATTGGAAGACAAGGGGTAAAAGAATTGGAAGAAGTGTTTCGTTTTCTCGAGCAGTTGGGTATCCAATTAGATCATGTGGATTTTGATCCCATGCTTGCCAGAGGATTGTCCTATTATACTGGGGCGATTTTTGAAGTGAAGGTCAACGGGGTGTCCATCGGCTCTGTGAGTGGTGGGGGGAGATACGATAACTTAACAGGAGTATTCGGATTGCCTGGTGTACCAGGAGTCGGCTTTTCCTTTGGAGTAGACCGCATGTATGACGTTTTGGAAGAGTTAAACTTATTTCCTCAGGAGCGACTTGCAGGTACTCAAGTTCTTTTGGCTCATTTTGATCAAGCAGGGTTGGAATATGGATTGCGCTGGTTGACAGCTTTGAGGGCAGAAGGGGTGAGAGCAGAGCTTTATCCGGAAGTGTCCAAACTCAAAAAGCAACTTGAGTATGCTTCGAAAAAAGAATTGCCATTTGTAGGGATTTGCGGCGATGAAGAAATTGCTTCTGGCAGGCTCATGGTAAAGAATTTAACCACCGGAGAGCAAGAGTCGCTTACCTTACCAGAGGCTATAGCAAAGTTTAAAAACAGACCCTAGTACTTAAGCGAAACAAGTATTCGATCCGCGTGTTAAAAAAGAAAATAAATACAGCTAGATATGTTTGATTTCATGGGCATGATGGGCAAGGTAAAAGAAGCTCAAGCCAAAATAAAAGAAACACAAGCCAAGTTGGTCCACTTAAGGGCCGAAGGGGAATCTGGGGCAGGCCTTGTTAAAGTTCAAGTAAATGGTGCCCGTCAAGTACTGACCATGGAGTTGGACGAATCGTTACTCAACCCTCAAGATCGGGAGATGCTGAGCGACTTGATCGTGGCTGCCACCAACAAAGCCATGGAAGCCATGGATGAAAAGATCAAACAAGAAATGAAGATTGCTACAGAGGGGATGATTCCTTCCATCCCTGGAATGGATCTAGGTAATTTATTTGGATGAAACCCTGCGCCATCGTTCTACTCAATTACAACGGAGAAACAGTTCTTCCTACTTTTTTACCTTCCGTGGTCATCCATAGTGTCCATGACCTATGGATGATAGACAATGCCAGTACAGATGGATCTTTGGATTATGTGCGCAAAGAATTTCCAGCAATTGGAATTCTTCCCCTTGAAAAAAATCATGGGTTTACTGGAGGCTACAATTATGGATTGGAGCAACTTAAAGGGCAATATGCTTATTTTATTTTAATCAATACGGATTTGGAGGTTACTTCCGGTTGGGATCTAGGGTTAGTGGATTTTCTCGAAAAACAGAAAACTTATGCAGCGGTACAGCCGAAGGTATTGTCCTGGAAAGACAGATCGAAGTTTGATCATGCAGGAGCAGGAGGAGGCTATATCGATGCATTGGGCTATCCGTATTGTAGAGGTAGAATTTGGAATCACCTCGAACAGGATCAAGGGCAATACAACGATAGCGTGGAGGTGGACTGGGCCTCTGGAGCATGTTTAGCTATTTGTGCGGATGATTTTTTTAGTCAGAAGGGATTTGATAGTCAGTTTTTTGCGCACATGGAGGAAATTGACCTGTGTTGGAGGCTGCGGCAAGCTGGAAGAAAAATTGGATATCTAGGGTCAGTAGCCGTATACCACCTAGGAGGTGGAACATTGGATCGGAATAGCCCTCAAAAATTATATTTGAACATTCGTAATAGCCTTTTGATGCTCTATAAAAATAGTAGCAGAGGTCAATTTGCTCGGGCAGTTTTACTAAAGGCATTCCTAGAAGGTACTGCATTTTGTGCCTTCTTTTTTAAAGGTCAGCCTAAATTAGCAAAAGCGATTATTTCAGGATACCTAGATTTTAGTAAAACCAAGAAGCATCAAAAAAACCAAAGTCGTACAAAAAACATGGCTTCAAGCTTAGGTCCAATTAAAATTCTTGCAGTACCTACGCTTTTGCGCAGGGTTAAAAAATTTACTGAGCTTTAATCAAATAAAGCAGGGTGATTTTTTTTTCGAAAGTAGGTTCTAATTTTCATCATCATTGCCAGGGAAACGTAAAGGACAACTGGAGATCCAAGCGTAATGAAAGAAGTGTAAATGAAAAATAAGCGAATGCTGTCGATCGGAAAATGTAGTCGCTCTCCTAATCGGGAGCAAACACCGAATGCGTGTTCTTCAAAAAATAATTTTATTTTTTCCATGATTGTGGCAGAATGGATTCAAACAAAGTTATTAAAAAAAGCAAGTAATCGTCAAACTCGATTGATAATCAGATTGTTTTATTCTTTCCTTTATTTTTTTTTACTCGTAGCACCGCTAATCGCCCAGCAGGCCAAGCAAGCGCCTAGCATGTATTTGAATAATATCAGGGTTGTTCCCAACATCCTTCAAGTGCATCATGATTCAGTTCGTTTTGAAGTTTCTGGTTCCCTGCCTGCTACTTCCGGGGTTTTTTCCAAGACTCGCCGGCTTTTGTTGTCCTTACGAAGTGATGAGGGTAACTTGGATTTGGGAGCTCTAGATTTAAAGGAAAGAAATGGGAAAATGAGTTTCCAAGAAACGGTTGTTTTTCCATTTTCTCCTTGGATGGAGGGAGCAAGTTTAGAGCTTGGATATGTGGAAGGTCGGGAGCGTGCCTCCATTGAAACCAAAGTATTGGCCAAGGGAATTAAGGCTCCCCAGTTCCTGGTTCGTTTGGGGCAGCCCCGCCCGGGTGAAAGGACCCCTGTAATTGGAAAGTTTGATTTTCAGGAAAAGCAACAACAGGTCAGGCACCCCGTATCGAACATCTATTATTTTAGTTTTGAGCCGGGAAAATCCGAATGGATACCTGGGCCAGGAAATGAACAAGTGCTCAAAGAGATAGCTCTTTTTTTGGATCAGAATTCCGACATAGAATCAATAACGGTCACTGGCCTACAATCCCCTGAGCAGTCAGAGGGGCGTTCCAGTCAATTGGGCTACCTACGAGCTGAGACAATTGGACAAAGACTGCTTCAATTTTTCCCAGAAGTCTCTAAGGATCAACTTAAGATTGGCTCAAGGTGGAATGATTGGTTTGATTTTAGATTATTTATAGCATCGGATTCGAAGCTTTCTGAAGCACAAAAGTCTGTTTATTTCGAAATCCTTAGGGAGCAAGGGTCTTATTTTGAGCAAGCCACCCAATTAAAAGCAATACCAGGTTTTCATGAAGTAGCTGCTCAAATTTTCCCCAAATTACGCGCAGTGAAAGTAGAGATCACCGCCATGCCCGCAACGGGGATGACTAAAAATCAAAAAGCCTATTTGCAAGAA
>Ga0181553_10000505_pt1 | contig 33911 bp, 26 predicted proteins | sample 011ome_17_FD_133753 | JGI IMG/M metagenome (GOLD analysis project Ga0181553, IMG submission 133753) | Coastal salt marsh microbial communities from the Groves Creek Marsh, Skidaway Island, Georgia - 011502XT metaG (megahit assembly) | ecosystem: Environmental > Aquatic > Marine > Intertidal...
GAATATCGTTTTGCACCGAACTGACATCTTCAGATTCTATAAACGGCTGATATGAAAGAGAAAACGGCACCAGTTTAGAAATCAGCTCTTGCTTTTTTCTTGGCACCAGCTTCTTGATGCGTTTCACTTTGCTTGGCCGCATTAGACTCTGCATAATCTTTTGCTTCCTTCAAAGGAATCTTATTACCTAAATTAAAAGCGACAACGAATGCGTCTTCTATTCCTATCGCTTTAAGTTCTTCTCGGTAAGCAGCAGCTTGATCATACTGGGCAAAGTTTCCAACTGTTAGTATCACAAGGTCATTCTGTTGATTTTCCTTGATACCTTCTACTTCGAGATACTTTTCAGCTACTGAGCTTGATACAATGGTTCTAAATGCACCCACTTGTACTCTAAAATCGACCGATCCTTGAATGTACCAATTGATGTTTTCCGCGCCAACTCCAAGCACTTCTTGCTCATAGTTAGGTCTGTTTACGTCCACAATAAAAGCGTCAGCATAGCCTCTTTCTCTAATTTTAGCCAATAGAGATTCTGCTTGCTTTTTGTATGGGAATCGACCAATGACATATCTAAAAATTCCGTTCTCATCTACGTAGACTTCGACATTCTTCAGGTTTTCAAAATCGCGCGTTGGTTTTAAATCCATTAAAGCAGCCACTTGAATACCATATTGAGATGTCATTGTAGTATAATTGACTTCGCGCGTTCTGAGCTCATCCCAATCGTCAAAAGGAATCAAGTGCTCTTTGATCTGTGGCTCAGTGCGCTCGGCTTTTATTTCTTGAGCTATTTCAAGGCTGGCCTCTTGTTCTTTACTCAATGCAGGAGTTGGCGTTTCTGTAGCTTGAGAAGCGGATGAAGATTCGGCTGGGTTCGCAGCATCGGCAATGGCCTCTTGAGGTTTTTCTTCCTCTTCTTTTCGCTCGAGATTACACTCTCGCACCCACTTCTGACCATCTACCAAATAATACTCATAGTTGTAAGTATACACTTGATAAAACTTATTCAATGCTCTCAAGGCTTCTTCGCACTGGCCATTTTTTGAGTAGGCAATGGTCATGTAGTAATACACGTATTCTGGTGCTCTTCTTTCAGTTTTCGATCCCGATTCGTATTCGGAAGTATAGATGCTCGAGGCCGTTTCAAGTAATTCCACCGATTTAGGAATTTGCATATCTTCCTTTACGTAGCATAGGCCGAGCAAATAGTTCAGATTAGCATTGGCTGGATCCTTTGCCCAGAGTTTCTCCAAAATCGGAATTGCCTGATTCAACTTATGATTGGCTAAGTGCAATTTGGCTTTGTTGAAATTATTATCATCTTCTTGGGCGAAAGAGCCCAGACTAATGATCATAAGATAAGATAGAAAAATGAGGCGATTCATATGCATTCAGGCTTAGAAACCAAACTTAACCCTATATAACAGGCAAGTTCTTTGATGATTCGAGAGTTTTCGACACCCTGATGTAGATTCACTTAAAACAAAATTTCAGCCACCAACATCTTATGATCTGAAGGTGATTTTGCACTCAAGCGGAATGATATAGGTTTGAAATTCTCAACCACAAAAACATAGTCTAAACGCGTAGGAAACACTTGATGTGTTGGTGAAAAAGGATTACCAAAATTCAGTTGCACATCTACATAATCGTCACATAACCTGGAGTGAACAATCGTACCTGGCGAGGCATTTAAATCACCAACAATGATATTGGGTTGAGCATCAACCAACCAATGTACCTGTTCGTTTCGCATTTCTATAGCATTCATAACTGAGCCAAAAGTGAGTGCATCTCGAGACGAGAATAAATTATAGCTCTGCAGATGCACATTGGCAATGGAAACATGCTTTCCATGCGCATTCAAACTATAAATCTTGGTTTCATTGGTATGTGACAGCAACTGAAACACCGTATCGATTATCGTAATTTCATGGTTTGAAAAAAATGCTGTTCCGAAAATATTTCCTCGTTTAGGAGTAAAGTCAAAATACAAATAACCAGCCCTCTTTGCAAAGTCTGCAGCAACACTGTACACGTCAGGCCACTTGAAGTAAAGGCCAAACTCTTGCAAGCAAACTGCGTCTGGCTTTTCTTCTTGAATGAGCTTTATGCATTGAACAACAACTGCAGTATCATTTGAAAACTGGCCCACGTTTAGGCTTACTATCTTGAGTGTATCAGTCGCGGGAATCTCTGATTCAAGATGAATGGTTTGACTGTGGTGTCTGATAATCAAGAGGAAGGAGATTAGAAAAAAAGCACCTAATGGCAACAACCATTCACCACCCAACAATACAGAAGAAACGAGCAATAGTGCAGCCAACAACCACATCATAAGGTCAAAAGAAGGGAGGATCTGAAGCCAAGGAACAAAGGAGAAAACTTCATATCCTGCAGCAATATTCAGCACCACAAACAATACTAAAAGTGCCGCGCAAATCGTTACTATTGAATGAAAGATTTTCACTTCGCAAATATGAACATAGTCAAACTCTCATTCATACTGATCGCTCTGCAATTCACTGTTCAATCCATAGCGCAATCATTCCCAACTATTCAAGCCGAAAATGTAAAAGGTCAAAAACTCGAAATCCCGAAAGACCTCAACGCAAAAAAAAGTATTGTTTTCCTCGCCTTCACCCAACAGGCTGAAGAGGTTCTGGACAACTGGTATGCTCCAGTTTACACCATGTTCATTGATGAATCAGGGTTTAACGCGATGGCCTACGATTGCCATGTTAAACTGATTATGATGTTCACCGGGGTCGGACAATCAGCAGCCAATGGAATTATCAAGAAGATCAAGGACAATGTGGATGACGAATTCAATGATTACCTATTATTTTATCAAGGAGACTTTAAAGATCAGATGAAGGCTCTTGAACTGGACAAGAAAAATGAAGCATACGTATTTGTCTTGGACGAAAAAGGGAAGATTATTTTCAAGGACTCAGGTCGATATTCTGAATCGAAGTTGGAAAAAATCGCTGATTTGGTTGAGCTTTAGTTGTAGTCTCTAGATCCAAAAATCGAGCTACCTACGCGTACCATATTGCTACCTTCCTCAATTGCAAGCAAATAGTCACCGCTCATGCCCATTGAAAGTACCGATGGATTCCAATAATTGAGGTTTACGTGCCTTTCTTTCAATTGATCGTATAGTTTTTTCAATCCGGCAAACTCTCTTTTTACTTGATTTTGATCGTCCGTAAACGTTGCCATTCCCATCAACCCATTGATGCGTATGTTTTTCATTTCGCGCAATTTTGGATCAATCAGAAGATTTTCGCATTCATCATGAGATAAGCCAAATTTGGTGTCTTCTTCGGCAATATGTACCTGTAACAGACACTCAACCACTCTATTGGCTTTTGCTGCTTGCTTGTTTACTTCTTTCAGTAGTTTTAAGCTATCGATGGCATGGATCATATGAACAAAACCAGCGATATACTTCACCTTATTCGTTTGTAAATGGCCGATCAAGTGCCATCGAATGTCTTTGGGCATTACTTCATATTTCGCGGTCAACTCTTGCACTTTATTTTCACCAAAATCACGTTGCCCTTGGGAGTAAGCCTTCATGATGTGTTCTACGGAATGTGTTTTTGAAACAGCCACCAAAGTGACATGGTCAGGCAATGAATTTTGAATTGTCTTCAAATTTTCGGCTACGCTCATAATGCAAATATCTTCATTGATACGAAAAACCGAAGTGTATCAATTGTTCATTTAGTTCTTAACACACGTCAACAAAAAAGCGTTAACAAAACACCAAACAGCGCCTCAATTGGGGTTGAGACAGACGTAAATTGCCGCTGTTTTAATACTATGGCTTCAGAATTTGGCATCAGTACATTGAGTGTTATTCCCTGTAGGGCTGAACCTGCCGACTCTGCCGAGCAAGTAAGCCAAATTCTTTTCGGTGAATACTATGAAGTAAAAGAAAAGCGTAAAAAATGGATACGCATTGTATGTGGTATAGATGGATATGGATGTTGGATAGATGTTAAACAGCATTACCCCATCGATATCAAATTTGCAGAACGGCTTCAAAAACAGAAATTCATTCCGACAAGCTTAGAAATGGCCGGTTTGGCGATTAGAGAATCAGACCAAAGCATTACCCCAATTTTATTAGGTAGTTCATTGCCTTTTCTCAATGATGGAAGCTTTAAAATTGGCAAAGAACACTATTCATTCGAAGGCTTAGCACAACTTAAGGCAGAAAAAAAGAATCTGGAGTTGCTTGTTCAAAACGCCATGATGTATATAAACACGCCTTATCTGTGGGGTGGTAGACATCCTTTCGGAATCGATTGCTCTGGCTTGGTGCAGGTATGTTATAAAATGATTGGAATAAATCTACCTCGTGATGCCTATCAACAGGCCTCCATGGGCCACGCGTTAAGTTTCATTGAGGAATCACAACCGGGAGATCTTGCATTCTTCGATAATGATGAAGGCAAAATCATTCATGTGGGCATATTATTGGAAGACAATTACATTATTCATGCTTCGGGTAAAGTTCGGATCGACCGCATTGACCATCAGGGCATTTATAACAATGATCACAGTGACTATTCCCATAGGCTGAGAATTATCAAACGAATTATTGATTAGTTGCTCGCAGCTTAATTTTCTATCCATTACATTCGCAGCTGACTTATCAAGAAAGACTGAGGGATATGGCCCGATGAAGTCTTAGCAACCCGGTCTGCCGGGTGCTAATTCCAACCCCACAAACGGGGAGAGATGAGCAAAGAAAGATTCCACTCACTTTCTTGGAGGTCAGCAAAAGTAAAGACTTCAATGACCATAAACGACATCGCTAATCAGCGTATCCTAATAAATGATGGAGCCATGGGCACCATGATTCAAAGGCATCAACTCACCGAAGATGACTTTCGAAACACTGAACTTAAATCGCATCCTTCTCCTTTGAAGGGAAACAATGATTTGCTTTCCATCACTCGTCCTGATATTATTTTGGATATTCATCGTGCTTACCTTGAGGCTGGTGCAGATATCGTTGAGACCAACACATTTAGCAGCACTACCATCGCACAAGCTGATTATGGATTGGAAGCTTTCGCATACCGCTTGAATGCAGCGTCAGCTAAACTTGCAAAACAAGCTACCCTAGAGTATTCAACAGCCGAAAAGCCCAGATTTGTGGCTGGTTCAATCGGACCAACCAACCGTACTGCATCACTAAGCCCGGACGTCAATCGCCCTGGTTTTAGAGCCATAACTTTCGAGGAACTGGAAGTGGCTTATGCTGAACAAGTGCATGGACTGATGGACGGTGGAGCCGACCTTCTTCTCGTAGAAACAGTATTTGGCAGTTAATCAGTGTAAAGACCGAGTATTCCAAACCCAAACCATTTGAGCGAAGGTTCGCTGATTACAAGAAGTACTGCATCTGATGCTTCTATTTCTTCTAATCGTATTTCATCAGTTAGCACGGCTTTTTGTTCGAGATCTTCACCAAAATAAGACTTGTTGTAATAGAAGTACTTGCTGTCCATGCTGAACAATCCTTGATGCAGTCCTAGGTAGTAATAACTCTGGTAGTAGCTATCACCAATTACAGTAACCCTTGGTTTGAAGCCTTGTGAGAATTCAAACTCAGGGTATGCTAATCGTTCTCTTTGGGGTGGTACCATGATATTCAGCAAGTCGTGCAAATCTTTGTCGGTATTGCGAGGGATACTATCAATCTCTTCCTTGACAATCTTGAATTCAGGCAATCTAATGCCTTCTTGCGCAAAGGTCATCCATAAATGATCAGCCGACAATGCCGCTCCAAAAATACTCCAGTGGGTTCCTTGTTTTGAATGCAACGCAAAAGGAGGATGTTGTGACTGCTCGTATTGAAATAAATCAATTTCATCGCATATTGCATAGCCGCGATGCTTCAATTTATCAATCATCATTTCATAATTGGTCATCTTCGGTTTACATCCCCAATCTATCTTTTTATGATGTGTTCTCCATTTGTTTGGGGCAATAAGAATGACCAGACTCTTTCCGCGGATTAACAGTTGATTGCGAAACATATCCAGTGAATCAATTTTAGCCTTAACAGCTTCCTCACCAAGAAAATCAAGCCCACAGACTGAAGCGCGATATCCTTCCTCAAAATAATAACCATCCTTTCCAAACACAACGTTCGGATTGTGTTCTTCTAATAGTGTTAGCCGTAATTGATTGATGATACGCACCAATGCGGGTCTGAAACCCAGTGAAGATTTTGCCCAATGTTCAACTGACTGTTGAGCAGAGCGATCAATCCAATCTTCAAGTCTATTTACTCTCAATGCGGACGAATAAGCTGCACCTGCCAAGGCAACTTCCTTGATAGGATGAAACGCAGATTGAATCAGCAACAACGCAAAAAACGCTATCGCCAGAAGGAATAGATTTCGATTAGTATTGTTTTTTTCGATTTCTGATTTGCTTAGTGAAGAAATATCCAATTTTTAGTTCTATTCCAAAACTATTCAATCGAGCGACAAATGGATCGGCTGAATTGAATTGTCCGGAAAAATCTCGTGCATCGTGCAACTGATATCTATACATAGGCTGAACGATCAATACGATGCGGCTTTTGATATAGGTAGAAATGCCTATTCCCAATTGCACGCCCACATAATAATCCCTGAATAGATTCAGTGCTGATCCATTGGTTGAAAAATCAAACAAACCCTCTTCGGGATTGTCTTCGCCTGAGAAATTATTGTTTCTTCCACGTTCAGAAAACACATATCCAGCCGTAATTCCAGCTGTGTAGATCATTTCAACCTTTCTTCTTAATCGATGATGCACATTCAACGACAGCGGGATGGCTGCAATGTGCACACTCATGAGTGTTGTTCCAAACGTTCCATCACCATTAGAAATCTTGTTTCGGAAACCTTTATTCATATAAACCACGCCCGTACTCAAACTCAAAGAAGGATCAAAGAAGCGTTTGTACTCCAATCCAAAATTGTAACTCAATTTGGTTCCAAAAAGGTTGTTATATGTACCGGCACTCAGTGTTTGGCTGAACCTCAACCATTCAGCTGTGGGCGAAAGCAGCAAAGTGAGTTGATACTTCTCATCGCCAGCGCGCAATTTCGGGGCGAGGCACAGCAATACCAATAAAAGGCCAATCGCCTTTTTCATCATGCAAATAAATCAGGATACTTAGTCGGGTCTGCTTCATTCATAATGGCATAAACGCGTTCAAAAATATCCTCGTTGGATGGTTTTGAGAAATAATCTCCATCACTAGCATATGCAGGTCTATGGGCATTGGCCGCAAGGGTCGAAGGCGCTGAATCCAAAAAGCGATAACCTCCCTGCTCTTCCAATACTTTTTGTAGCATATATGCCGAGGCTCCGCCAGGAACATCTTCGTCTACAAACAATACTCGGTTTGTTTTCTTCAAGCTTTCAACTATTTCATGACCCAAATCGAAAGGCAATAGCGTTTGCACATCAATTACTTCAGCAGAAATACCCACTTCTCGCAATTGTTTGGCCACTTCAACGCACATTCTCACCATGGAACCATAGGTAACGATGGTAATGTCTTCCCCTTCAGTCATTTTTTCAATGCGTCCGAGTTCCACTTTAAACTCGCCAAAATTGCTCGGTTGCTTTTCCTTTAACCGGTAGCCGTTCAGCGACTCAATCACTAAAGCAGGATCATCTCCTGCCATCAATGTGTTGTACATTCCAGCGGCCTGTGTCATATTTCGAGGCACGCAAATGTGCATTCCCCTTAATGAGTTTATAATCATTCCCATTGGAGAGCCACTATGCCAAATACCTTCAAGACGGTGCCCTCTGGTTCGGATGATTAGCGGTGCCTTCTGTCCACCTTTCGTTCGGTACTGAACTGTGGCAAGATCATCACTCATGATTTGAACTGCATACAAAAGGTAGTCTAAGTATTGGATCTCGGCAATCGGACGCAAGCCACGCATGGCCATACCGATGCCTTGACCGATGATGGTGCACTCCCGGATACCTGTATCAAAGACACGGTGCACACCATATTTAGACTGAAGGCCTTCCAAACCTTGGTTTACACCTCCAATTTTTCCTGCATCCTCACCAAAAATGATCAACTCTGGATAGGCATTGAGCAATGCATCAAAATTGTCCCTCAAAATCTCCCTACCATCCACCATAGCTTCGTCTGCATATAGCACTTCACTGCCTGAAACATTGAGAGGTGAAAGTTCTGACTCTGAGTGCAAGTGAGATGAGTATCTCTCTTTGTTCTCATCCATTTTCTTGTGCAACCAAGTAACCAGAGCAGTTTTTGATGATAAGCTTTCGTTGCGGGCGTAACGCAACGATTTTCTTACTGACTCGTAAATCTCCTTGCGCAAAGGATCAATTGCACTCGCCAATTCATCTTTAATCTTGTTAATAAAGACAGCATTCTTGCTTTCAGCTGCCATTGCAGCAATGAGTGTTACAGCCTCTTTATGCTCAAGTTTTATCGGTTCAAGAAAATTCTTCCATGCATTGTTCTTTGCATCCTTTGCATCCTTTTTAGCCGATTTTTCAATCTCCGTCAATTCTTCTTCAGTGCCCAAACCTTTCTCAAGGATGAACTCTTTCATTTTCTTGATTGGATCAAAGTCCTTCTCCCATTGCAAACGCTCTGGAGACTTATACCGTTCATGCGAACCGCTGGTAGAATGCCCTTGAGGTTGCGTTACTTCCTCCACATGCACCAACACAGGAACATGTTCTTCTCGCGCTATTTTCGCAGCCTTTTCATACGTTAGTACCAAATGCGGATAATCCCAGCCTTTGGTTTTCAGAATCTCAAACCCTTTCTTGTCCTCGGTTCTTTGAAAGCCGGACAAAGCCTCGCTAATACTCTCTTTGATGGTTTGAAACTCTTTTGGAACTGAAATACCATGACCATCATCCCAAACAGACATAACGATTGGAACTTGCATCACCCCAGCTGCATTGAGCGCTTCCCAAAACATCCCTTCACTGGTTGAAGCATCACCAATGGTTCCTAAGGCAATTTCATTTCCAGCGTTGCTGAATTGCTTTTTGTCCATCAACTCAGGACTGTTTCTATAAAACTTGCTTGCCAAGCCAAGACCCAACAAACGGGGCATTTGACCTGCTGTGGGCGAAATATCAGCCGAAGAATTTATCTGTTCAGTCAGGTTTTTCCAATTTCCATTCTCATCCAAACTGCGTGTGGCGTAATGGCCATTCATCATCCTACCAGCAGAAGCCGGTTCTCGCTCCACATCAGCATCGGCATATAATTGGGCGAAGAATTGTTCTCCAGTAAGAAGGCCTGCAGCCATCATCATGGTTTGATCTCGATAGTAACCCGATCTCCAATCTCCCGGCTGCCATTGCTTTACTAAAGCGATTTGTGCCACCTCTTTGCCATCACCTAAAATTCCGAATTTCGCTTTTCCTGTGAGAACTTCTTTTCTGCCCATCAAACTGATTTCTCGGCTATAATTAGCAAGGCGATAATCGTTCAATATTTCAGTCTTCAACTCGTCTATTGTGATCTCCTTCTCTGCAGTAATTTCTGTTTGGGCCATATGTTGAATTTCTTTGTGAGGGCGCGCGATACGCTTGTGAACAGGTGCGCGAAGATAGCGAATCGCATGCGTAAATTCTAGCACAAAAAAGCCCCGTCTCAACAACGATTGAAACGGGGCTTTAACCTAACTATACAGAGAAACTGGAAAGAACGATCTTCAATTAGTTGATGTGAACATCCACACTCATGTCATTCACTTCAATGCTTATTTCTTCTTTTGTTTTATCCTTTTCATCCTCACAATCTAGGCATGTCAAGCCCTCAGATTTCATGATCCAATGGTGGCTTACCATTTTAGGATCATACATGTTGGTTACATTGTGAATGTCATCCATTATGCGTTTAATGCTTGGGTCTAAATACACCACAGTTCCAACAGGGATTTTTAAGCTCAACCTGACTTCTTGGTCTCTCAACAGATGGATTTGAGGGTAAGTAAAGAATGGATCAAAGGCAATACTGTTGGAATCCATGCTAAAGTTGTATGCGATAGAATCTGCGCGTATACCGGCTTCTTCATAGCTTTCGGCTTGGGCTGATTTTTTCACTTCTAGCCTTATTTGATTATCATTGGATTGATGTATATCAAACTCAACGTTGCCGACAATAATGTTTCGATTATCGACTTTCATCATAAAATCATTGTTGGCATAATAGGCTCGATTCACCGATATTCCAAAAGGATCATAACCCACGCTCAAATCAATAGTGTCTCCAACCAAACCTTGATCTGAAAGCTCGATTACTTCAGTTACCTTCTCTTCTTTGGAAAACTCTTGGCCAATACTAAAAGCGGTCATAATGGCAAGGATGAGACCAATAAACCATAGGCCAAAAAAGCTTGCCCCTAAGTAAGGCACCCTGATTCGTGGAAAAAGAAGCACCATACCTCCATAAGCAAGGGCTAAAAATGGAACGCCAATCAAGAGTATAAATCCAAGAATGGCCGAAAACAGCCACTCTGAAGATGTAAATACTATGTCGCCCCATTCATAAATGTTCATGCTCGAACTCCAGTCGTTGGAAATAAAATGCACCACATCAGCTACACCTATAATTCCTGCGATCAAGAAAATAACGGTAAACGTGCCAATCATTAAAAAAATAGCCCCTAATACCTTACCTAGAATTGAAAAAAAACCTCTGAATAATTCCGCTAAAAAATGCCCTAAGCGATCGATTCCTCGTTCCAACTTTCTCCTGATGTTCTAGAGAAGCTATTGCCTTTACTGGATATTTTCTCACCAAGATTATTGATCTCCCTTTCAATGGTTCTGCCAATGCTATCAATGTTTACAGGTTCGCCTTTCATGTTGAGCTTTTCTGCTGTAGATCGAGCTTCTGGTATTATAATCCACAATAAAATATAGAGAATGACTCCTGATCCAAAAAAGACAAATGATAATCCAAAGATCAATCTGATCCATACGGGATCTATCCCAAAGTAATGTCCAATTCCCGAACACACCCCTCCAAGTATTCTTTGATCAGAATCGCGATAAAGTCTCTTCATTGAATTGTCAGATCCATAGCTATTGCCGTATTTTTCATCAGAATCGTCTATGGTATCATCTTCGAATTGCTCGGGATTGCCCATGATGTCGGTTACGGCCTTCACATCTTCAATGGTAATTACCGCCTGAGAGTCACCCTTTCGCTCGATCAATAATTCAGCGATGCGCGATTCGATGTCTGAGAGAATTTCGTCTTTTCCAACACTTCGCTCATATAAAGCAGAAATGCGTTTTAAGTTTGACGACAATAACTCGTATGCGTCTTCGTCAAGAGTAAACACTTGTCCACTTAAATTGACTTGAACTGTTCTTTTCATTTTTCCTTAGGGGATTTGTTTTCTATTACAACTTTATCTACGGCATTCCTGAGTTCCTCCCAGGAGCTTACCAACTCACCATAAAACACTCTTCCTTGTTCTGTGAGGCTATAGTACTTGCGCGGTGGGCCCGATTTTGACTCTTCCCATCGATAAGTAAGTATCCCTGCATTTTTTAGCCTGCTTAGCAAAGGATATAACGTTCCTTCCACCACTATCAACTCTGCATCTTTCAATGCATTCAACAGATCTGATGGATACGCTTCTTCCTTTTGCAACAGCGCCAACACACAGAATTCTAAGATTCCTTTTCTAAGTTGAGCTTTTGAGTTTTCGATATTCATGTTTTCCTATTGCATTGCACATATATATGCATTGTTTGTTACTATGCAATACATAGTACTAAAATAAATCACAAGTTGCTGATATTATGGTATATAAATTTCATTTTAAAAATTCAGAGGAAAGGAAAATCCGGATTACGGATGGATTCAATTAAGAATCTGGGAATACTATCGCTTCAAGGTGAAGGATCCCGCGAAGACATTTCTATCCACATCAACTGCCACCTCATCCTTGTAATCGAGTGTGAAATAATATACTCCCTCTGCAGCCATCTCTCCATTGATATAGCCATCCCAACCGTAGGCTATATTGCGCGTTTCATGCACGAGTTGACCCCAACGATTGAATATAGTGAGTTGATAACTGAAAATATTGCAAGTAGTGGATGGTCTGAAAAGATCATTTATCCCATCGCCATTGGGCGTGAAAATGTTACTGTATTCTACATCGCAATCGATGGATGGACATGCATTATCATCCAAATCAAAGCGGATCGACTCTACTTTCGAACACTGACCTTTGGTAATCGTTACTGAATAACGCTGCATGCGTTGATCGAGTTTTGTCCAAATACTATCAACTGTATCTCCAGTACTCCAGAGGTACGTAGCCAATGAATCGGATCCTTTTAAGAGCACTGTATCCTCATCACAAATCACTGTATCAGGGCCGAAACTGGTGGTTAATTCACCATTGAATAGGATATTCATCGTGTCTACAAACGTTCCGCAGGCATTGAATGCGGCAAGCCAGACCACTTGACTCTCCCCTACTTCAAATGTTCTTTGGTTGCTGGAATCAGACCATACGAAAGAAACTCCAGCAATAGTTGGTCTCACCAATGTGAAGTTGGCATCGAAGCAATTTATGGTGTCTCTAGGTAATAAAGAGTCGGGTAAATTCGGAAAAAAACGCACATTGATGCTATCTTCCAACGCTCCGCAAGCGGAAGTAACCTCGATCAAATAGTTGGCATTGGAGTCAATTTCAATGAATGGCTGCGATGCTCCGTTGCTCCAGAGAATGTCATATCCCGTGGGAATGGTATCACCAATCACAATGGACGAGTCACCACAAACGATGGTATCCAATCCTAAATCGAGGTCAAGAGGCGCTAACCGAAGCACTTGAACAGAATCAGTAACAGTGTCGCATATGCCAAACAAGGTGACTTTAACCAGCCCGGAATCTGTGGCAATGAAAGCAGAATCCGTGGAACCGTCTTGCCATAAATATGAAATTGCGCCCGGTTGATCAAGATCGAATGTCAACACTTGTCCATCGCACAAAATTGTATCATCCGGGAAGCTAATGCTCTGAGGAGGAAAAATATTGACTTCAACTATAGTCGTATCAGTTAGAAACGCTGAATAAGCAATATGCGTTACGGTATATGTTCCTGGGTTTTGATAAATATGAAAGGGATTGATCTGTGTGGAAGTATCATTGACGCCTGGAGCAGGGTCACCAAAATTCCAAAACACTGAATCTGAAGACAAGTAATTAGAAAAGAAAAACGAAGTATCGCCCAAGCACCTATCCAAAACTGCCACATCGCCTTCAATGAAAAATGGAAAAAACTGAGGCAAACCTCTTGTGGATGTGGGGCCCGCTAGGTTCACCGCATCATGATCGTAACCACACAACGGACCCGGATCGTTTGGAAAATTAACACATGCCAACAAAGGCGCTGCGCCACGGGCTACATAAATCTTTCCATCGGGCCCAAGCTGAAGCGCTCCACCTCCTGTTCCAGTATATCCAATCCCCACCATTTGTTCTGATGCACTCACTAAGGCCGGATCACCAGACGAAAGGTCATACTGACGAAGATCCGATAGAATCCATGACTGAACATACAAGAAATTGCCATTGGGCGAAAACTCAACGCCATAATTGAATGTGTCTTGCAGCGATGGAGTAATGCCATAGTCGTAGGTCATTTGCCCGGTGGCATTGTCAAAATCAAACAGATGCACTTGAAACGGATTGGTTTGCTCAATCATAGCCCAATACATGGTCATGGCTATTTTATCGTTTTGCTGTGACCCTTTCAAGTAGCCCAACTGATCTTGCTGAATCAACGGCAGTCCTGTGTTGCTTAACACTGGTGTTGTATTGATTCCAGCGGAAGTAATTTCAAAAGCGTAGGCAGTATCGCCTGGTTTTCGGAGGGCAACCACCCAAAAGTCAATGTTGTTGGGCTTTCGTAAACAAGTAATCATTTCAGTGGTAGAATCGATCAAGGGTACATTCTTCTCAGCGAGCACAACACCGCCCAACCCACCATTCAAGGTCATATCGATTTTGGAATAAAACAAACCACCTCCGCCAAGTCGCTTAATTTGAAAATGATAGTACTCAGATGGATGATCGGGACGTGGAACGATGTACGAATTTTGAGAGGCATCACCTGCCGCTGGATTTCCACCCGAATTTCCGATCAACCCCGCGCTATTCAGCATGGGATTGTGCGAAGCATCCCAAATTTCATCACCTTTTGAATAAAACAACAAATTCCCAAACTCATCAGAAATAGACGAGCAACCTTGCGTTGAATTCAATTGCCCATCGAGCACTGCTACAGGACCTGTAGGTGTAAAATGCAAACCTGCATTCACTCCAAAATACCACCAATCAGCCGCAGACTGACCCGCAACAAACAGAGGTAAAATGAATAAAATGCAAAGAAGATTTTTCACGTTGCGAATGTACTATCTGACAAGCGTAAAACTTCCACGAGTTAGCTGACGGTCGGCATCTACTACTACGAAGTCCTTATATTCTACGACAAAGTAATAAACGCCTTCTGCCGCTGGTTCACCGTTGATAAAGCCATCCCACCCAAATGCTACATTTTGGCTATAGTTCACCAATTGCCCCCAACGGTTATAAATGGTCATATCGAAGCTGTAAACGTCACAATCAGAAGTGATCCTGAACAGATCGTTTACCCCATCACCGTTCGGACTAAACACATTGCCATATTCCAAATCGCAATCGATGGAAGGACAAAACACATCGCTGCTTCTTATTCGCCTGGATTCTACCTTAGCACATTCCCCTTTAAAAATGGTTACGATGTAGTTTTCGTCAGCGCCCACTTGGGTAAAAATGGAAATGCTGGTGTCGCCAGTGCTCCACTGGTATCTCGCTGTAGAATCGATTCCTCCGAGCTGAATACTGTCTTTATCGCAAATGTTGGTGTCTTCGCCTAGTTCTGTTTTGATCTCTCCATTGAACAAAATGTTCATTGTGTCTACCATAAATCCGCATTCGTTGAACGCTGCCAACCATACTTGTTGAGTAGAGTCTACTTCAAAACGCGGACCTTTGGTGCTGTCACTCCAAATGTAAGTTATAGAATCATTGATCGGTCGCTCTAAAATGATTTGAGCATCAAAACAGTTGATGGTGTCAGGAGGAAGAAGTGCCGTATCCGGTCGAGGAATAATCTCGATGGTAACGGAATCATTGAATACACCACAAGCATTTGAATCATATGCAGAATAAATGCCTGACTCTGCAACCAGCAAACTATCAGACGTGATACCTGTATTCCAGAGCACTTCACCGTTCGGATTTAAAAGATTGCGAAGTACGAGCGTATTGGGCTTGCAGAAAGTTGTGTCATTCAACAATACAATCGGGTTGGGAATACTCAATAGCGCCTGAATGGTATCTGTGATCGTATCACAAAATCCAAAAACAGAAACAAACACCAATGAATCAGAAAATAGCGGAATAGAGTTGGCCGTAGAACCCGTGCTCCATAAATAGGATGCATATGGCTGCTCAACATTCAAGCTTATTGTATCGCCTTTACACACATTAATTTCAGTTTCCCAAAAGTTTGATAACGGTGGATAGATGAATACTGACTGAACAGTGGTATCAATCAATGTATCCGAATAAGCAATTAAGGTAACATCAAACAAACCTGTATCTGAAAACAAATGTCCAGGTGAGAAAAGGGTTGAGGTGTTTTGCGCACCAGAAGCAGGGTCGCCAAAATCCCAAAACAAAGAATCAATGTCGGTTGAATCTACAGCGAAGAATGTAGAATCTCCAATACACGTTTGGCTGAACGAAAAGCTGGCATTAAAAAATGATTGTATGAACGTAGGCAGTCCCCACCTGCTGTTTGAAGTAAGAACCACAGCTGTGTCAATCCAATTACAAGCAAGACCCAGTTCATTTGGTTCTGAAATCACTGAAAGCAAGGGTTGACCATACCTTGCGCAATAGATTTTGCCATCTGGACCAGTTTGCAGTTGCCCACCACCTGGACCGTTATTGCTAACAACCAATTCACTTGCCGAAATTGCAGCAGAACTTCCTAAGGTTAAATCGAACTGCCGAATGTCCACAGTGGATTCAGATGCCATGTATAAAATATTGGCATCCGGAGAAAACTCAAGACCGTACATTAGTCCTGTAGACATCGTAGATCCAATCTTATAGTCAGATGTTATCAACCCTGAAGCGCCATCAAAATCGTATATTAATATACTGTCTTGCTTATCACAAGCTGCAATTTTATTGCCAGCGGAGTTAATGGTCATTGTACCACCAAATCCTGTTACAACCCAATCAGTAGTGGAAATAATAGGCGTGGTATTCACTCCAGCTGCAGTCACTTCAAACGTGTAAAACTGATTCGTGCTTACTTTTTGACCTATGATCCAATAACCATTAGACTTTTTAACCGCACCCAACTTTTCACTTGCCGTATCTGCCAGGAAAACGTTTTTTTCAGCCACGACTACATCTCCATTTCCGGCATTCAACGTTAAATCGACTTTTGAATAATAAATACCTATACCACTCAATCCACCATCATCAACAGTAAAAATGTAGTATTCTGTAGAACTGCCCGGTCTTGGAATTACTACCGATGAATGGGCTGAGGATGTAGCTCCCAACAAACCATCACCATTGGGCATAAGTGTATGCAACTTGTCGAAAACGCGCTGTCCATCCGTATAGAAAAGCAGATTACCGCTTTGATCAGAAATTGAAGAACATCCTTCTTGAGTGTCAATTTGACCTTGACTCACCGCTACTGGCCCTGCGCCTGTGAAATGAACTCCGGCATTACTTCCAAAAAACCACCAATCGGCAGGAGTTTGACCTTGTCCCATAATATGGACCAAGCAAAAAGCGATAATTAGTGTAAGCCTCAATTGCATATTACAAAAGACGTATTATTTCCGCTTAGGTCGCCCGACCTGAAAAAAGACTTATTAAAAGAATGGTGCGGAGTTTTTAACGCTCAAGAATGGCAGAAAGATCAGAAAACTCTTCGCCTGCATTTTCCCACTGCTTCATCAGCTCGTCTAACTTGCGCTGGACATCCGCATGCTCGTAGAACATGTTTGGGTTCTCTTTCGCCACGTTGGGATCGTGCATTTTTTCTTCCATTTGGGCCAAAGTCTTTTCCGTTTCTTCAATCTTTTGCTCCAAAGTAGACATGGTATTCTTCAATCGCTTCCAGTCTTTTTCCTTCTCCTTGCGCTCTTTGTTGCTTAATCCGGCTTCCGCTGAAGGCTCTGCAGCTTCGGCCACTTTAGCTCTCTCCTGCTCCTTTTGTTTCTTTTCTTTCGCACCCTCAAACTCGCGGAAACTTTGAATCTTGTAATTTGCCAAGAAGTCGTCAATGGTGCCGATGTGCTCTTTGACCTTTCCCTCTTTAAACTCAAATGTTCTATCGGTCAAGCCCTGTAAGAATTCACGGTCGTGGCTCACCACGATCAACGTTCCATCATAAGAGTTTAACGCTTCTTTCAATGTTTCTTTTGCGCTTATGTCTAAGTGATTGGTAGGCTCATCCAAAATGAGGAGATTACTCGGTTTGAGTAATAGTTTAGCCAAAGCCAGACGCGATTTTTCTCCTCCAGAAAGCACTTTCACCTTCTTTTCATAGTCGTCTGGTCCGAATAAAAACGCACCGAGCAAAGCGCGCACCTTGTGAATCTTCGCATTGTCGCCTGTGGCAGCGTCTTCAATAACCTTCTCAACTGTTGATTCTTGGTTCAAGGTTTTTTCTTGAATCTGCGCGTAGTAGCCGATCTCTACGTTGTGTCCAATGGCCAATTCGCCTTCACCCTTCTCTTCACCCACCACCATTTTCACCATGGTAGATTTTCCTTGACCGTTTCTTCCTACGAAGGCAATGCGCTCACCTCTGAAAATGTCAAAATCAACCCCAGAAAAGATGGTGCTATCAACGTAGGCTTTCTTTGAATTTCGCGCCTTTAACACCACATCGCCTGAGCGAGGTGCTGGTGGAAACCGAAACCTGATCTTCGAGCCATCGGTTTCATCAATGGTTACCCTCTCTAGCTTATCTAATTGCTTCAACTTACTCTGCGCTTGCTTCGCTTTTGAAGCTTTGGCCTTGAAACGCTCGATAAAACGCTCTTGCTGATTAATGTATTTCTGTTGATTGTCAAACGTAGCTTTCTGCTGATCAACGCGCTCTTGCCTGAGGATGAAAAATTTTGAATATGAAACTGAATAATCATAAATCTTTCCTTTCACGATTTCAACCGTGCGTTTGGTAATGTTATCCAAGAACATTCTATCGTGAGAAATCATCATGATGGACCCAGGATATTCCTTGAAGAAATCTTCTAACCACATGATGGAATCAATATCCAAGTGGTTGGTAGGCTCATCGAGCAACAAGAGGTCGGGTTGCATCAAAATAAGCTTCGCCAATTCCACACGCATTTGCCATCCACCGCTGAACTCTGAAATTTTGCGCGTAAAGTCTTCGCGCTTGAATCCCAATCCCAATAAAACCAGCTCAGCGCGCTGCTCGGTCTTACCATCGTCAATCATTTCTAGACGAACGTGAATAGCCCCTAATTCATCAATAATCGCGCTGTAGGAATCGCTTTCATAGTCTGTGCGCTCCGTCAATTCTTGTTGAATTTCGAGGTCGCGTTTTTTCAATGCATTCAGCTCAGCGAAAGCCTTAAGGGTCTCAGACCAAATGGTTTGATTGCCCTCAAACACCATCTCTTGCGGCAAATAACCCACTTTACGACCATCAGGTATGATCACAGCACCTGTGTCAGGCACTTGAAACCCGAGAATAATCTTGAGCAAGGTACTTTTACCTACGCCATTTTTACCAACCAGACCAATGCGATCTCGCTCGTTGATGACCAATGAAATGTCTTTAAAAAGATCAATTCCACTGAAGGAAACGGATATGTTGTTGAGGCTTATCAAAACGGCTGCAAAGGTACATTTCCACCTGAGCCAAAATGAGTAAGTCTTAAATAAAAAAGATGCGTGATCTGTCTGCTATTGTTTCACCACTTTCTCTTGGAAAATAACGTCATTCTGCGATTTGGCTTGAACGATATAAACCCCAGCGGAGAGCGGAGAAAGGTCAAAACTCAAGACATGGGAACCAATGCTCAGCTGATCTTTTCCTAAGTCCGCTACTTTTCTGCCATTGAGTTCGCGAATTTCAAAATTCACAACAGCCTGCTGCGCCACTTCAAATTCGAAACTCACAAACTCCATGGCTGGATTGGGGAACACATGCGTTCTTTGTGTTTTAACCTCTCCATCGATGCCCACAGGCTGATAATCAGGATGCGCCAATTCAGCGATCCACGAACCAGGGCGATTTGTACCATATCCCCAATATCCCGAAACCCAAAATTTACCTGGATCATTAAATCTTCGTTGAATGGCGGTATAATCACCCCATCGCTCTTGCGCTGAGTTCATGGCATTCACGTATGCGTCTCCCTCCTTAATCCACTGCACCGGACCATACTCGCGATCGCTGTTGAAGAAGACTGCTGAGTTTCCAGCATTCGTGCTTATACCTGTGTGATTGAAAAATAGTGCAACATCTTTATCCCCTTCCTTATTGCCGATGAAATCGATATTCGGAAAGCCAAATTCACGTTCTGAAACTGAAATGATGTTTCCTGTAACCGATGGATTGTCGTAGTCATCAATGATGCCATGGTATATGGCTGCGAAGCCATTTTCGGGATTCAGTGTATTGCCCGTAAATTGAATTTCTTTTCCCATGCGCACTGCACCCAGGCAGCGGGCGTCATTGGTCCAAAATTCTTGACCTGCGGCTTGTTTAGCATATGGTGGATGCCAATACGGAACATCTGTCATCGCCAACTTTACATCTACTTGCGAAGAAGCGGAATTAACATCACCAACTGTGCGCACCAAAAAGAAGGAATCATTGGTGGTTACAAAAGGCCTATTGGCCACAAAAAACATCGTATCTGATTCTGGTCCCCAAGCGGTTTTCACTGGTCTCAGATACCTCAATTTTGATCCTTCGTATTCAAATCCCGTCCAAAATTTAGTACCCAAGTTGGCCGCACCATTGAACCCGTCTTCCAAATCCATTTGCCACAATACTGTTTCTGCAAATCCCTCTACCCAACCCGAATCTGGATAGAGTTGATTTAAAGTGAGGTAAACACTGTGTTCATTCATCGCCAATTGCGGATAGTCGGCCCAAGAAGTGTAGGTCAGTGGATCTCCTGGAATACGATAGGCGCTCCACTCGTCTTTTGGATCATTGGTAGAAGAGAAGAATATGACCGTTTCACTGGTTTCAGGGTCGCGCCCCTGCCCTGCAGCATCTGCCGATAGAAAAACCAAAATAAAACGATCGTAAGTGGGATGATAAAGCAGTTTTGGATCAAATGGAAAGTAAAGCGTGAAACTGGAATCGGAGTAAATATTCAGAAATTGAGAAAAACCTGGATGCTTCGATATGGACGAAAACAAATACGTGTCTGCTACTACATCGTACCCCCAAACTTGTGAATTCCAGGATGCAATGAGGTTTCCATTATTAGCAATGGCCATGGCGTTGTCGTTCGGAGTTCCTCCTGATAACGGATTTTGATTGAACCAAAAACTGCTTGGAAATGAAGAAACCACAGTCAAGGTATCCGAAGTGTCGCGCCCCCCGCGCTCAAGCGTCTTTCCATACTGCTTGGGATAATCCTTTTTCAATTGCTGCTTCAGCTCATGCATATACTTTTTAGCATGCTCACCACTGGGCATTGGAGCTTCAGCTCGTTTCAATGAAACGCTATAGTCTTCCTTGAAATTCTTAGGGTTTACAGTCCAACCTTTTGGAATTTCCATATTCACTGTCGTCACAGTTGACTGAGCAAAGAGACCTAATGGCAACATCAAGGTCAAAAAGACTAAACGTTTCATAAGCATGAAGATTTGTGTCTAAATATAAAGCTTAGACGAAAGAATTGTTTTCGAGATTGAAATCTAGTTTAAGAATTTCCTTTTTGATAATCCGCTAAAAACTGAGCCAAGCCGCTATCAGTAAGCGGGTGGTTCAGCAATTGAAGAATGGGCTTCAACGGACATGTGGCCACATCGGCTCCAATTTTCGCGCAATCAACAATGTGCATGGCATGTCGAATAGATGCAGCTAGAATTTGCGTCTCAAAACCATAGTTATCATAGATCAATCTGATCTCTTCAATCAGCGCCAATCCATCAGCACTAATATCGTCCAGCCTTCCAAGAAAAGGTGATACGTATGTAGCGCCTGCTTTTGCAGCCAGCAAGGCCTGACCTGCAGAAAATACCAATGTGCAATTTGTTCTAATCCCGCGCTCATAAAAATACTTCAACGCTTTGATGCCATCTTTGATCATCGGAATTTTCACCACAATATTTTCGTGAAGTTCAGCCAAAATCAAGCCCTCGCGAATCATACCTTCATAATCTGTAGCGATAACCTCAGCGCTCACATCACCATCAACGAGGTTACAAATGTCAACGTAATGCTTCATGATGTTGTCAGCACCCGTGATGCCTTCTTTAGCCATCAAACTTGGATTGGTTGTAACTCCGTCCAATACTCCCAAATCATTTGCTTCTTTGATTTCTGAGAGGTTGGCTGTATCTATAAAAAACTTCATGTGTTTGGTTTTATCTTAAAAATTGGTCTCAAAGAAAACCAATTCTGCGTTAAAACAACAATTGTTTGCATCGCTCATCAATCATTGTGAATTCACCTTAAAATAAATGAATCACAGAAAAAAAATAGCCCGCTTACAAGTACCTTCGCGCTTGAAAAATTGATTTTTAAATTAATTCGGTCATTGCTGCTTTCTTGCTTTCAAAAGATGCAAAAGATGCAAAAGGCAGCGAATGACCAACCAATTGATATTCTGCGTTGAAGGCACCTACAGCAAAAAAGATACCGTTTGAAATCACCACCCATGGTGATACGAGAATTGATAATTATTACTGGATGCGAGACATGGATCGCAAAGACCCAGAAATCATCCAGCACCTTGAAGCCGAAAACGCCTACACCAAGGCAAAGCTGAAGCACACTGAAAAACTTCAAAATGAACTTTTTGATGAATTGAAAGGACGCATCAAGCAAGCCGATGAGTCGGTGCCTTACTTGTATGATGGCTACTATTACTACACGCGCTATGAAGAAGGATACGAATACCCAATTTATTGCAGAAAGAAGGGTGAGCTAAATGCCGATGAGCTGGTAATGCTCGATGTAAATGTTATGGCGAAGGATTATAGCTACTACCAAGTTGCAGGCAACAGCATAAGCACCAACAACAACATTCTTGCATTCAGCGAAGACACCTTAAGCAGAAGAATATATACCATTCGATTCAAGGACCTCACCACTGGTGAGTTTTTGGAAGATAGAATTGAAGGTACAGCGGGAGGTTGCACATGGGCCAACGATAACAAGACCATATTCTACACTGTAAAAGACCCGGTAACTCTTAGGTCATACAAGGTATTCAAACACATTTTAGGCACCCCTGCCACTGACGATGCTGAAGTATATCACGAAGAAGACGAAACCTTTAATGTTGGCGTAGGTAAGTTCAAATCGAAAAAATGGCTGTACATACACAGCGGAGCGACAGTTTCAGATGAATATTCCATATTGGATGCCGATCACCCAGAAGGAGAATGGAAGGTACTTCAACCTCGGCAGCGAGATTTGGAATATGGCGTTTCACACTTTGACGGAGATTTCTACATCTTAACCAATAAAGATGAAGCGACCAATTTCAAACTGATGAAAACGTCAGAAAACAATCCTGGCATTGAGCACTGGAAAGAAGTAATGGCGCACCGAAAAGACGTTTTCTTAGAGGACTTTGATGTTTTTGAGCACCATCTGGTATTGACGGAAAAATCAAATGCTCAAAGTGCAATCAGAATCATCAACTGGACAACGCACAATGACCATTACATCACATTTGAAGAAGAAGCCTATGCGGTTCAAAGCACGGTAAACCCTGATTTTAAAACGCAACAATTAAGGTTCAGCTACACGAGCATGACCACGCCAGCATCCGTATTCGAATACGATATGGAGTCTAAACAACGTACCCTTCTCAAGCAGCAAGAGATTTTAGGTGGGTTTGACAAGGATGACTACATCTCAAAACGCATTTGGGTGACTGCGCGCGATGGTGTGAAAGTGCCCATGTCATTGGTTTATAAGAAGACCACAACCATTGATAAAAACACTCCCCTCCTTCTGTACGGGTATGGTTCTTACGGAATTACCATCGACCCGTCCTTCAGCCCATCGCGATTGAGCCTGCTAAACCGAGGATTTGTATTCTGTATCGCCCACATTCGTGGCAGTCAAACCTTAGGACGCGCATGGTATGAAGATGGTAAAATGCTTAAAAAGCTTAACACCTTCAACGATTTTATAGACTGTGCCGAGGAACTCATAAAGCTCGGATACACTTCTCCAAAGCACCTCTACGCTATGGGCGGAAGCGCTGGAGGATTGTTGATGGGAACAGTGGTAAACATGCGGCCTGACCTTTGGAATGGAGTCATTGCCGCAGTGCCCTTTGTAGATGTAGTAACCACGATGCTCGATGAAAGCATACCGCTAACTACTGGTGAATTTGACGAATGGGGAAATCCAAAAGATGAAGATTACTATCACTACATCAAGGGCTATTCTCCCATTGACAACGTTTCAACTCAAGACTATCCCAGTATGCTGGTTACCACAGGGCTGCATGACAGCCAAGTGCAATATTGGGAACCCGCAAAATGGGTAGCAAAGTTGCGTGAATTTAAAACCGACAACAACGACATTCTTTTCCACATCAACATGGAATTTGGGCACAGTGGGGCTTCAGGCCGCTTTGAAATTTACCGCGAAATAGCCTTGGAGTATGCGTTTCTGTTGGATTTAGAACACACGGTTAATTAAGCATGGTGTCTAGAGGCTAAAATCCCTGATCTGCTGCACCCATTGCAATCCTGAGTCGATGCCAAATTGGGTTTCGATATCAAACCATCGCTTATAGACCAATCCAACACCTCGGGTGTAGCGTTCTTCAGCAAATTGCTTGATGATAAAGTTGTCTGTGTCGTTGAGTTGAATCACTCGGAGGGTGTTTTCGAAAGGAACACTTCCGAAAGTGTCAATCTGATCTACATAGTCATAACTATAGTCTTGTGCACCCAAAACATTGAAAGCATTGGCATTCCAATCCTCGCCTGCTTTCGGTGGAAAAACTAGAGGAACCGTTCTCAAGTTATTCTTAAACAATTCGGCTCGCACACCCTGAATTAAACGAGTGTAAGTAGCCACATACTGCATGGCACCAGTATCTGACGTGCGCTTATAGCGTTCAAAACGAAACGTTGTTCTTCCCTCAAGATCTTTATATGCTTCAACACATTCATCCAGCTGAATGAACGAAAATGTATCCACCCGTGCGTTAAACTCATCGTAGACGATGGAATCGACATCGTATTCGATCCAAGCACCGCGCAACAAAGGCAAATAATCGTAGCCAAAATCTACGGGTTCGGTTTGGTCATTGCGTTTACAACTGCCCAAAAAAACAAAAGACAAGAGCAGTATGAGGTTAACTGACTTTCTCACGATTCATCATCTTGTGACTGAAAGACAAGGGAATCTCAGTAGAGCGGGCAATGAAACCTCCGCCTATCACATCATCACCTTCATAGAACACTGCGCTCTGTCCGGGAGCGATGGCGCTAACGTTGTGATCAAACTCTACGCGTAGTCGTCCATCGGTGTCGTTATATACCCTACTCATCGCACCCGCATTGTTATATCGAATCTTGGTTACCGCTTCGATGCCGTCTTCAATGCGTTCGTACTTCTGAATATTTGGATTTCTAACATACATAGAGTGCCCCATCAAATCTTCTTCTCTGCCAAGCTGAACTGTATTGGTTAAAGGGTCGATTTTGGTAACAAACATGGGCTCGCCAAAAGCCATTCCCAATCCTTTGCGCTGACCAATAGTATAGTACGGGTAGCCACGGTGTTCGCCCAATACATTTCCTTCTTTGTCCACATACTTCCCTCCCTTCAATCGCTCTTCAAGTCCGTCTACTTTCCGATTTAAAAACCCCCTGTAATCATTGTCAGGAACAAAACAAATCTCGTAGCTTTCATTTTTCTTTGCCAAAGACTCATACCCATGATCAATGGCTATTTGCCTTATTTCTGGTTTTGTAAATCCACCCAACGGAAAACGCGTTCTTGCCAGCGCCTTTTGAGAGAGCCCCCACAGCACATAACTCTGGTCTTTGTTTTCGTCCAATCCCTTCGAAATAACGTAGCGGCCATTTTCTTCCCTTCTATTGGCATAGTGTCCTGTTGCAATGAACTCACATTCGAGTTGATCTGCCCTTTTCAATAATGCATCCCACTTGATATGTGTATTGCACATGATGCACGGATTTGGTGTTCTACCAGCCAAATACTCTTCAACAAAATTGTCAATGATGTTTCCTCCAAACTCTTCTCTGATGTCGAGAATCATGTGATGAAATCCTTTTTCCACAGCGAGTGCACGCGCATCGTTGATGTCATCTAAACTGCAACATCCAGTGGTTTTTCGGGCTCCGCCTGATGAATCATAATCCCACGTTTTCATGGTAACCCCAATCACTTCGTACCCCTCTTCGTGCAGCATAAGCGCAGCAACAGAACTATCAATTCCACCACTCATTGCCACCAATATCCTTCCTTTCTTGCTCATCGCTTCAACAAAAATTCTTGTACAACTCAAATTTGAGGACAAAGTTCGCAATTCAAAGTCATTAATGTAAATCTGGGCAGTAATTTGCTGTTAATCAAAGGAAACAGCGCACATGATCGTGCATTATCGTCCTCCAACAGGACGTCCGTTCATAAAGTCGTCAACCGCTTTATCCTCATCAATAATATCCTCTTCTTCAAGCTCTTCCTTGAATTCTTTGACTTGAAATCCTTCCTCAATCTTTTCTTTAACGAGCTTTCCCTTGTTGTACACTTGCTGTGCCTTCACCCTACCGTCTTCAGCATAGTACATCCATAGACCATCTTTCACAGCGGCCAGGTATTTTCCCTTCATATACAACTGTCCACCCTCGTAATACTGTATGTATTCTCCATCAAATGTATTGTCAGCATACGTTCCTTCAATAAGAACATCACCATTCGGTGCATACTCCTTGAAAGGTCCATTTTTCAAGCCATTGTTATACGGTATCTCGGCTGCTATTTTTCCGTTCAAATGATAAACCTTGACTAAACCATCAATTTTGCCATTTTTAAACGGCTCATCAGAGCTGAGTATTGCTTGGCTATCGTAAAATTTCCAAAGACCCTCTTTTTGTCCATTCAAGTATTGACCTTCTCCCATGAGCGCGCCATTTTTATGGAAGAACTTTGCATCGGCAAAACCTCCTTCCAAATGATCGACCTGAGAACTTTTCTCGCCCGTTTCGTAGTAGTAAAAAAATGTTCCATAAGGTTTTCCATGCTCAAACTGACCTGAATATCTTGGTTGGTCTTTCGGTGAATCAGGATCTGCTGGATTGTTGGGATAATTCACCGTCCAAGCACCATGTTTGTTTCCATCGGCATCGAGCTGGTTCATGCTTCCTTCTTGCGCAACAGAAGCGAAGGAAAAGAGTAAAATAGCGACAATCGCTGCGAAGTGGTTTTTCATTGACATCAAAATTACACGGAAATAAACGCGCTACTGCAGGTTCTATTTTGAAGTTATCACATCGATAAAGTGAAATAAAGACGGATAAGTCTCTTCTGCCTTGGCGCCAGATCCAATTCCCACGCATTTCATACCGAGGCGATGACCAAACTCCATATCAGAGGGTGAATCTCCTATGATGATTGATTTGGTGAACTCAATGGACGGAAAATCCTCTCGAGCATCAAAGGCCATTCCCGTTCTTGGCTTCCGATGACTGGGATTTTCAATTTCTAGATCAGGGCAGAAATAAATCTTATCAATGCGACCTCCATTGTTGAACACCTCTTTAATCATGTGCTGGTGGATGGTGAAGAGGTGCGTATCTGTCATTATGCCTTTTCCAATGCCCTGTTGGTTAGTGACAACGACTATGACATCAAAAATTGCAGCAGCTTTCTCCAGCGCTTCGAGCACACCCGGTAAAAATTCAAACTCATCGATAAGCTTCACATAATCTCCGGGAAGCTTTGCGTTGATCACACCATCGCGGTCGAGAAACAACGTCCATGTATGATCTATCTCACGGTGCCATTCTCGTTTCATTTGGCAAATAGTCTTTGCTCCAGCTCTTCGCACAATACATGACCGATGGTAATATGTAACTCTTGGATTCTTGCAGTATTTGAGGAAGGAATCTGAATAACATGATCAGCGAGCTTAGCCATTTCGCCTTTTTTGTCGCCAAGAAATGCCACAGTCACCATCCCTATAGACTTTGCCTTTTGCAGGGCTTTGACCACATTTTTTGAGTTGCCACTGGTAGATAGGCCGATAAGCACATCTCCTGCGCGTCCCATGGCTTCGGTCATGCGGGCATATACTTCATCATATCCATAATCGTTGGCCACGGCTGTCAGATAGCTGGAGTTAACGTGCAAAGCCTCAGCAAACAGAGGCGCTCTATCAATGAGAAACCTACCACTTAGCTCGGCAGCGATGTGTTGAGCATCGCCAGCACTTCCACCATTTCCGCAGAGCAGTAACTTTTTATCCGCCTTAAACGCTGCCTCAATCTGATCAACACATGCATAAAAATTGTCTTGAAAATCCTGATTGCTAAGCAGCTGCATTCTGAGATCAATGGCCGTATTTAAGGATTGCTGTAAGGTGTTCATGCTTCAAAATTAGCAGTGTAAAACGAATTGAAGTGATCAACAAATGCTGACCAACTGAATCTCTTCTTTTCTTCTTGAATCGATGCTTCGAACGCTGCTACATCCATTTCAAAGAAACGCACAATCTGATCGGCTATATTATTTGGATCTACAGTCGAGAAAAGTCCTGTTTTACCCTCAATCAGAAACTCATCCAACCCACCAACTTTGGTTATTAAAGCCGGAACATTAAAATGCAAAGCCATTTGAGAAATGCCGCTTTGAGTAGCGCTTCTGTAAGTTTGGGTAACCAAATCAGCAGCACAGAAATACGCTGCAACCTCCTCTGAAGGAATGAAATCGTTCCTCAACACCACCCTTTCTTTCATGCCATGCTTTTCAATAATTTGATGGTATTCATCCATGCTTTCGTAGCTTTCTCCAGCCACGATGAGCTTAATATTTAATTCAGCCAATCGCCTATCTCCCATGGCTTCGAGCAATAAATCGAGTCCTTTATATTTTCGGATAAATCCAAAAAAAAGCAAGTACTTGCCGCTTTGATCTAAGTTCAAACGCTGGCGCGCTTCACTTTTGGGAATCAACTCCCCCAACTGATCGTTGATGGGATGAGGAAAGTAAGACGATGGCTTATCGGTAAGCGATTCGATGTCTTTCTTCACCGATTTGGATAGGGCCAAAAAGGCATCGCACCCGAGCATGAAATAGGTGGTAAAGAGCTTGTCAAGCATCCGCTTTTCATGAGGAATTACATTATCCGTGAGCCCGATGATCTTCACTTTTTTGCCGAGCAGTAAGGCAATACTCCCCAAGCAAGGCGCCATTAAAGGCAGCCAGTAACGAATAATGACAACATCGGGATTTAATTTTAAAATTTTCTGCGTTGCCCCTGTCCAATTGAAAGGGTTAAAACTGTGAATCCATCGGTTGATTTTCATTCCATCAGGAGCCTGATCATTACTGAATTGCGTTTTACCTGGAAAAAACATGCTAGGATATTGAACCGTAAACGTCACCAATTCGGTCTCATGACCCGCTTGTATAAAAGCACGACACATGGCTTCATTGGTATCGGCTATGCCTCCACGAAAAGGGTGCGCAGGACCAACAATCACTATTTTGGGCTTCGTCACTTCCACAATTCTAAATCGATGTGAGGAAAGCGCTGCTGTAGCCTTTGATTAAACGAATGGAAACCAGGTTTATGAGATTCTATCAACTGCTTATCCTCAGCAGATAATGGAGGCATCGCAGTAGAATTCATTTTCAAATAGAGTGGTATCAGCACCTTTTCTTGCAACCATTGAGGAACAAGGGGTTGAACCTGCAGGCCTAACCTGTGTAGCTTGGTGCTTCTCATTTTTCGCGTTTCATTTCTCCGAACAAAATCAAAACGGTCATAAAAAGCTGGATCAATCTCAAGAAATTCAGCAAGCTTTTTCATCTCAGACACCCTTTGCTTAAACACCTTCTCTAGTTGCAACACATGAATATTCTCCTCTCCAAAAAGCTCCATCCACTGATCAATGTATTCTATGTACTCGCCACGTTTCAAAGGATCGGCATCGGTTGATTTGGTTTCACGTAAATAATCTACATACGTTTTATCCCGCGGAATATTACCCAATCGATACTTATTGAATCTAAATTGAGAATGTGCTCTTACGCTAGGTTCGCGTAAAATGAAAATGATTTTCGGCTTTTGTTCAAAAGCGCTCAAATGTTTCAGCGCATTCTTCTGATACATGTAAATGGGCGTTGCCTCCATGATCACTTTGTCATCAGCAGAACAATGTTCGAAATAAGGCAAATACTTGTCCAGCCCGTGCTGCATCCCATTGGCTGAAGTATTGAAACGAGGGTTAATGCCATCGTCAAAAAAATGTGTCTCCTTCGTTTTTGACGCGCAAACTTCGGGGTGGGAAGAGAGCCACCAATAGAGCGAACTCGATCCGCTCTTGGGCGCACCCACAATTATGGTATTCGGTAACGGCATAAGGCGCACAAAAATAGAATTAGAACTGCTTGAAGCTGAAGCAATCCGCATTTGCAGAAAAAGGACCCATATTTCGATGTCTTCGATTCAAGATATTTGAATGAACTGCGCACCAAGGAGCTTTTCATTTAAGTTTGAACATGTTTTTTATTCTTTCGAAGATCTTAGGTTTTCTATTCATGCCGATATCGTGGATCGTGCTCGTTCTTGCGGCTAGTTTTTTCATGAAAAAATGGGCCAAAAAACTGAGAATAAGCGCATTGATTCTACTGCTCTTTTTCGGTAATTCGGTCATCTTGAATGAGGTCAAGTTACTTTGGGACATGCCCATTACGGCAGATCAAGACCTTGACCACTATAAATATGCTGTGGTTTTGGGTGGCTATGCTTATTACTCACCGGAAAATGACCGAATAGCATTTGCGCGCAGTGGCGATCGTCTATTTCAAGGGCTTCGACTTTTAAAATCCGACTATGTAGATCAACTGATTTTATCTGGAGGCTCAGGTTATGTTATGTTTCCAGAATTGAAGGAATCACTATATACGGGGAGTTACTTAGACGCTATCAATATTGCCTCAGACGAAATAATCTTAGAATCGGAATCGAGAAACACTCGAGAGAATGCTTTGTACACTCTGGAAATTCTTAAATCGAAAGGACATGAGAATGAACCTATTGTGCTTATTACATCTGCATACCACATGCGAAGGGCGCTGGCCGTATTTGAAAATGCAGGGCTTCATGTTATTCCTTATTCAGCGGAACCATCGTTTGGCGAGCGGGATTACACCTTAGATTCCTTTATTCTTCCATCAGCTTCGGCATTGGCAGAATGGAATGTACTTATACATGAATGGATGGGATTCATCAGCTATAGCCTCTCGGGTTATATTTAATTCTACTACCCAACAATTAAAATCCTAATCTCGTACAACTGAATAACGTGTAGTTTCGTCTAAATTAGCCTCTTAATCGAATAAATCATAGCCTACTCACCTTGACCAAGCACATCATTTTCAATCTATTATTTGTGTTAACTCTCGTTTCGGGTAAGGCGCAATACTGGATGCAAAAAGGTGGAAGCTTGAATGTAGACGAGGCTTATTCGGTGGTAGTGGACAATGCTGGAAATTCATACGCCACAGGATATTTTACTGGTACGGCAACCTTTGGAAGTACATCCCTAACATCTTCAGGAGGTTCGGATATTTTCTTAGTGAAAATCAACAGTGGTGGAGTATATCAATGGGCTGTAAAAGCAGGTGGAAGCGGAAACGATCGAGGATTGTCCATTGCTTTGGACGCGTCTAACAATGTTTTCATAACGGGTTATTTTAACGGAACCGCTGATTTTGCAGGTACGTCATTGACTTCGGCAGGTTTACAAGATGTATTCATTGCAAAGTATTCGACTGCCGGAGTATTATCGTGGGCAATTCGGGCCGGTGGAAGCGATTCTGATATTGGAAATGGCATTTGCGTTGATAATTCAGGAAACGCCATCGTTACTGGAGAATTCAAAGGAACGGCTGCATTCGGTGCCAGTTCACTAATAAGCACAGGTGGAACTACCGACATTTTCATAGCCAAAACAGATGGATTGGGTGTATTCTCATGGGTGCAGCAAGGAGCTGGCACCGGAACCAACAGAGGTATTGACATTGGTTGCGATGCCTCGGGCAATATATATACCACCGGTCAATTCAGCGATAATCTGACCTTTGACATCCTGCATACCAACACCATGTTCAATGCGGTTTACCTATCAAAATTCAACAGTGCTGGGGTTGAACAATGGTTTAAAGCAATAGGCGGTGGAACTTCAGTTTTCTCCTACAGTCTTGATGTCAATTCTACAGGAAATGTTTTTATTTCGGGAGATTTCACTGGCAATTTAACCTTCTTCAATTCTCCCAACACCACCTTAACTTCAACTTTCAGTAATGAAATTTTTGTTGCCAAATACTCTTCAGCTGGCGCAACATTATGGGCTTCAAAAAGCGGATCAAACAGTTTAGTATCTGCACGAGGTGTTGCTGCTGATGCAAGCGGAAATGTATACGTTATAGGTCATTTTGAATGTGCCTTCGATGAATATAAAGACCACTATGGCGAGGCCATTTTCAACTCTATTGGACAAGAGGATATTTTTATTTCAAAGTTCAATAGCGCTGGAATTTGGAGTTACAGCAAGCAAATAGGAAGTCGAAATGAAGATTATGGCTTGGGCGTAGACGTCAATAGTTCGGGTCAAGCTATTTTTGCTGGAAGCTTCAAATCAAACCTGTATATTCCAACAAGCAGTAACTTTTCGGCTTCCAACCTAAGCAATTGGTCGGTGGCTAATTGTTCAGGCAATAATGGTTATTGTGGCGATGCAGACTACGGTAAGTTTCATGGAATTCCATCCACGGGAAATTCGGACGCAATCATTGCAAACTGTTTTGACCCCAATAGGTCACCCTACGACTATTACCAAAGAAGTGGTGGTGGTTGTCAAAGAGACATTGTAAAAGGTTGCATAAATGCAGGCTGTCCGGATACTGTTTCAGGTTGCGTAAGCGTTATTGTAACGGCAATTCCTAAGACATGTCCGTCCGTAGGACCCGTTATTGACTATCATTGGTCAAACGGAACTGGAGGTCCACCTATGAACCAAACCTTTTATTCAACGAGCGGTTACAAATGGGTTGATTTCAATACTTTGGATGGCTGTTTTACCCACAGAGATTCCATCTATGTGGAGATATATCCCAATCCTCCCAAGCCACATATTGAAGATGATGTAGTAGTGAATACCCCCACACCTTTTCCTGTTCAAATTGATGTTTGCATTCCCGACACGGTGCAACTCACAGGTAGCAATTTTGTAGGTGACAGCATACTTTGGACCGGGCCTGGATTGCCTGCAGGTGGTGTACAAGATTCCATCATCTATGTAACACAAACAGGTGGATATACTTTTCAAGTAACCAACGCCAACGGGTGCTCATCTCAATCGATGGTTCAAGTTAATTTTTTTAAACCTCTCGATTCATTTAACCTGAGCGTCAATTTACCTGATACTGTTTTCACCTGTGAAAACGTGCCATTCGAAATGATTCTTTTTGACAGTGTAGACAATCCTTTGGGTATACCCATCTGTTTTACTGATTCCGAACCATACATCAACACTACCATTTCGTATACTCCTGCCAATTGGACAGTAGGTGAATCGTGTGAGACATTTTTCATAATTACTGTTGAAGACACCGGATGGTTTGCATTTGATATTATGCTGATTCGAAGAATTCCTTGCGACACAGATACGTTTTATCTAAGCGACTCAATATATTTTGTGCCCTTACCAGCTCCTCAATCTGGTCAATTTTCAATAACCATGGAAGGCAGCAACTATTTCTGTCCAGGTGGAACGGTGATGCAATACGGCTCAGGTGGAGACAATTATTGGTGGTCTGGACCTTCAAATAATGGAAGCACGAGCGATACGATTTTTGTTGGAGTTCCTGGTTGGTATACCATAAACTCAATGAATTATGATAGCAATGCTTATGGTTGCGTTGACTCCGCCTTCGCATCAGATGACAAGCTAATCCTCCAAAAACCACAACCTCAAGTCACATCCACGGCACTGCTTATTTGTCCGAATGATACCGTATGGCTTACTGTTAGTAATTCTGGGGCAACACAAGGATTTTTCTGGGAAGGGCCAAATGGTCCAATTGCAAGTGACTCCAGCTCTATTATTGCCACCCAAGGAGGAACATATTTTTGCGTAGTAAACGACTCTGATAGCTGCGACCTTTCCAGCAATTCAATCATTTTAACTCAGTATACCACGCCTTCCTTAGCAAGTGGTGGCGACTTAACCATTTGCGATGGCGATTCTGTTATTCTAAACGTCATCACAAGTGCAGGAAGTTTAATCGAGTGGATTAATCCCGCCTCCGGA
>Ga0181553_10000506_pt1 | contig 33885 bp, 33 predicted proteins | sample 011ome_17_FD_133753 | JGI IMG/M metagenome (GOLD analysis project Ga0181553, IMG submission 133753) | Coastal salt marsh microbial communities from the Groves Creek Marsh, Skidaway Island, Georgia - 011502XT metaG (megahit assembly) | ecosystem: Environmental > Aquatic > Marine > Intertidal...
ACAGAACAGGTGTTTCTGTATTATCAGTCAGGGATGGCAAGATAAGAGGAGCTAAAACTCATTATATAAAAGGAAATCATTTGCATGATATTGATAGCTTGTACCAAAGCTTAATATTTTCTTATTACCAAAATAGCTTTTTACTGCCTAAGAAAATTATTTTAAATACAAAGCCCAGAAACCTCTCTCTTATAAAAGAAGCGGTTAAACTAAAATTTGGAAAGAAAGTATCAATCTCATCAAGCATCAATACAAATATGCGGAAAGTTGCAAAATTAGGCATATTAAATGCTAATCAGGTTATTGAAAATCGTATTAATCAATCCGATAAGTATACCTTCGCCCTGAAGGACCTATTTTTAAAATTAGGTTTAAAAAATAAAAATTTAACAATAGAAGGTTTTGATATAAGTCATCATAGTGGTCAGAATGCTGTCGCATCTGCAGTAAGGTTCTCATCTCAAGGGCCTGATAAAAAGCAATATAGGCTTTTTAATATACCCAAAGAATTATCAGGAAATGATACGGGTTCAATTAGACATGTTCTAGAAAGGAGAATAAATAAAGCGAGTTCAAATCCATTGCCGGATATTATCTTAATTGATGGAGGAAAGCTTCAATTAGAGGCAGCATTAAGTATTTTTTCCGTTTTAACTAAAGATTCACCTTTAATTCTGAGTATCGTAAAGGGCTCCAAAAGGATTAGATCTACTGAAACGATTCTGTCTAAAGATGGAATAATTGAAATGTCAAAAGATAGCCCAGGATTTATTTTGCTGCAACAAATTCGAGATGAGTCACATAGATTTGCCATCAAAAGCAATAGAAGGAAAAAAAATCGATCGATAAATAGATCCTCTCTTGATAAAATTAGAGGTTTAGGGCCGAAGAAAAAAAAGGATTTATTAAAATATTTCAAGTCAATTCAATCAATCAAGCATGCTTCAGAGTCTGAACTATGTTTGGTAAATGGAATTAGTATTAAACTAGCAAAAGAGATTAAATCATTTTACAGCCAATGAACTTTTTTATTCAATTTTTAACATATTTCAGAATTTTAATTTCTCCAATTATTTTCTTATTTATTACTGTTTTTGATTTTTATGGTTTTGCTTTTTTATTGTTTTTTATAGCCTCTGCATCAGATTATTGGGATGGTTTTTTAGCAAGGAAGTATAATCTTGAATCAGACCTTGGAGCTGTATTAGATCCAATAGCGGATAAAATACTAATTACATTTCTAATAATTGGTTTAAGCATTGAACTTTCAAGTACATTTGTTGGTTTTTGCGGTGGGCTTATTCTTATAAGAGAATTTTGGGTTAGTGCTCTTAGAGATATCAATGCAAGAAACTTAAATAATGATGCTACAAATGTTACTTTTATGGCGAAGTTTAAAACGTCACTTCAATTTTTTACATTTGGATTTTTCATGATTGGTCTATATTTAAACAATTCCTTAGTATTATTTATTTCAAATTTCTTTCTTTTTTTAGCTTTAATTATTACGTTACAAACAGGACTTTCATATACAATAGCAACATTTAAAAAATAAGGCTGGATGGCAGAGTGGCTATGCAGCGGCCTGCAAAGCCGTTCACGCCGGTTCGATTCCGGCTTCAGCCTCCAGAGGTGGATTTATGGATAAAGAAAATAAAAGTAACAATATTGATAATCAGATTGAATATGATGACGATTTTAAACTTTCAGATTTAATTGATATTTTAAGAAATTCAAAAAGGATTATTTTTAGCTTAGCGCTTATATCTTTATTATGCTCTTCAATTTATTCTATATTTTCTCCAGATGTATATTCATCAGACAGTTTATTGACCATTGTTGATGATAGTGAGGCAGGAGGAAGTGGATTTCAAAACATAGCGACTAGGTATGGCGGATTGGCCTCCCTTGCTGGAGTTTCTATAAATTCTGGGACCTCCCTTAAGTCAGATCATATTATCGCAACAATTAAATCAAGAGCTTTTTATGAACATATTGCGAAGCTTGATGGAATATATCCTTCTTTGGTAGCAGCAAAAAGCTATGATTCTAAAACAAAAATACTTTCATTTGATGAGGATTTATATGACCCTGAAGAAAAAAAATGGATTCAAGAAAAACCAAGTTTTTTGTCATCTCATTATGAATTTTTTATAAAAAACTTAACTGTTTCAGCTGATAAAAAAACTGGGTTTATCTTTTTAGCTTTTAAGCATATCTCACCTGATTTTGCATTTAAAATGACGAAAACAATTATTCAAGAAGCAAACAATATTGTTCGACTTCAACATGTAGAAGAAACAAATAAGTCCTTAAAGTACCTCAATGATGAGTTAAAAAACACAATGGAAATTGGAACCAAGGATTCGATCTCAACACTTATCGATGCTCAGCTAAAAGTAAAAATGATTGCAAATGTAAGGGAAAATTATGTACTCAGACCTATCGATGATCCATACCTTCCAGAATGGAAATCTGGTCCAGATAGAATTCGTATTGTAGCTATTTCAACAATTATTGGCTTAATAGTTGGATCATTTATTGGATTGTGTCTTTACTATTTTACTAAAAAAGATACCTAATAAATTGATATATGCAAAGACCAAAGAGTCTATAGAAATCATTAATTAGAATGGAATTATCGCATAAAATAGGTGTTGTTGGATTAGGTTATGTTGGATTGCCATTAGCCATAGCCTTTTCTAAAAAATTCAATGTTATTGGCTTTGATATCAGCGAGCAAAGAATAACTGAATTAAATACGGGTATTGATTCTACTCAAGAAACTAATCCTGATGATCTCAAAGATAATAACAATATTGAATTCACATCTAATTACGAATCCTTAGGAGAATGTAACTTCATAATTGTTACAGTTCCGACACCAGTGACTTCAGAAAAAATTCCCGATCTAACCTATCTAATTGAAGCAAGCAATATGATTGGCAAAATAATGAAACAAGGATCGACAATCATTTATGAGTCAACAGTTTATCCTGGTGTTACTGAAGATGTGTGTGTTCCTATTCTTTCAAAAAAATCTAATCTAAAGTTTAATGAAGATTTTTTTGTTGGCTATAGTCCTGAGAGAATAAATCCAGGTGATAATACTCACAAAATAAATGATGTTATAAAAGTAACATCTGGTTCAAATAAAAAAACTGCAAATGTAGTTGACCAACTTTACAGCTCTATCATCGAAGCAGGAACTCACCTTGCAAGTTCTATAAAAGTTGCTGAAGCTGCCAAAGTAATTGAAAACACTCAAAGAGATGTAAATATAGCTCTAGTTAACGAATTATCTAAAATATTTAATATTATGGAAATAGATACTGAGGAAGTTTTAAAGGCAGCTTCAACAAAGTGGAACTTTATTCCTTTTTGGCCTGGATTGGTTGGCGGTCATTGTATTGGTGTAGATCCATATTACCTGACTTACAGGTCAGAAGATCTGGGCTACAGTCCAGAAATAATTTTAGCAGGCAGAAAGCTTAATGATGGTATGGGTGACTATGTTGCTCATCAATTAATTGAAGCTATGAATAATGAAATGATATGTTCTGAAAATGCATCTGTCTTAGTTATGGGATTAACATTCAAAGAAAACTGCCCAGATATAAGAAATACAAAAGTAATAGATCTAATCTTAGCATTGCAGCAAAATGGTTGCTCTGTAGATACTTTTGATCCATGGGTGAGTTCTCACACTGCACAGACAACATTTGGAACAAATCATCTGTCGAAAATAAATAAGAATAGTTATGATGCAATCATCTTAGCTGTCTCTCATGATGATTTTAAAAGATTAGGCTCAGAAAAAATAAGAAAATTTGGAAGGGATAAGCACATTTTATATGATTTGAAATACCTCTTTCCTAAAGAAGAAACCGATCTTCGCCTATAATTCACTAATGAAAAAATTTTCACTTATCAAAAAGCATCTAGCTTCAAATCATTATTCTTGGCTCATTACTGGTGTTTCCGGTTTTATTGGATCAAATTTGCTAGAAGCATTGTTGCAACTCAATCAAAGAGTAATAGGAGTTGATAATTTTCTTACAGGCAAGTTAGAGAATTTAGATCAGGTCAAGGATAGTGTGAGCCCTGATGAATGGCAAAACTTTGAATTCATCAGAGGTGATATATGTAATCTAGATATTTGTGAGAGGGCCTCAAAAGGTATTGACTTTGTTCTTCATCAAGCAGCGTTAGGATCTGTTCCAAGATCAATAGAAGATCCAATAAAAACAAATGAGATCAATATTTCAGGTTTCCTGAATATGTTGTTAGCAGCAAAAAACAATAATATTAAAAATTTTATATATGCTGCCAGCAGCTCAACTTATGGAGATCATAAAGCGCTGCCAAAAGTTGAGGACAATATAGGCAAGCCTTTATCAACTTATGCCGTAACAAAGTATGTTAATGAAGTTTACGCTGATGTTTTTAAAACCAACTATAACTTTAATTCTATTGGACTTCGTTACTTTAATGTATTTGGCAGGCGTCAAGATCCCGATGGAGCATATGCTGCTGTAATCCCTAAATGGATTGCAGCCATGATTAAAGGAGATGATGTATACATAAATGGAGACGGAGAAACTAGTAGAGATTTTTGTTACATTGACAATGTTGTTCAAGCTAACATACTAGCTGCATTGGCAATTATTGATAATTATGAAGATGAAAAAAACTTTAATGCAATAAATCAGATTTATAATGTCGCAGTAGGCGATAAAACTTCTCTCAATGAACTTTATTATATTCTAAACGATACGCTTTCAAAGAAGTTTGACTACTTAAAAAATTCAAAACCGATACATAGAGAATTTCGAGCTGGTGATGTACGTCATTCTCAAGCGAATATCGAGAAAGCACAATTAAAACTAGGCTATGAACCAAGCCATAGAGTTAAGGATGGCCTTATTGAAGCTATGGATTGGTACATTGAAAATCTAAAGTGACCATTATTCCTAAAATCTCATTTTTTTTCTTATTGACTAAGTTAAAAACTGTTTTACCCAGACATTTCAAAATACGACTGGCGTTTTTAATTTTTTTAATGGTGATCAGTGCATTTGCAGAGATTATAAGTATTGGCCTGATTATTCCATTCCTAAGTGCGATAACTGCTCCAAACGTTATCTTTGAAAATGAATATATTCAACCTCTTTTATCTTTTTTTCAAATTAACTCAGATTATTCATTAATTTTCTTTTTAACAGTAACTTTTTGTATCGCTTCCGCAATATCAGCAGGATTAAGATTAGTAACTTTATGGTTACAAACCAGATTTTGCTATTCAATAGGAGCTAATTTAAGTTCACAGATATATAAAAATTCATTGTATCAGGAATACTCTACGCATATATCTCGAAATAGCAGTGAATTTATATCTACAATTGTAAGCAAGACTAGCGCGAGCATCAGTTTTGCAATCTTGCCTACTTTAAATATTCTTAGCTCAAGCCTTGTTCTAGTTGCAATTACAGCAACCCTAATTCTAATTCAGCCAATTGTTGCTCTATCTGCTTTTATGTTATTTGGATCAATGTACGCTGGAGTTATTATGTTGACGAATAAGAGGCTTCACATCGATTCTGAAAAAATTAGCCATGAACAAGATCAAGTTATAAAAATCTTGCAGGAGGGATTTGGTAGTATTCGTGATATTTTGGTTAGCAATACTCAAGAGGTCTATTTAAGAACGTACAGCTTATCATTTCATGCACTCCAAAGAGCATGGTCAAATGTAGAAATTATAAAAGGTAGTCCAAGATATATAATTGAGGCATTTGGTGTAATCGCTATTGCCTTGTTAGCATTATTCTTTTCCACTCAGCCCAATGGAGTAATCGCAGCTTTGCCGATATTAGGTGCAATGGCCTTAGGCGCTCAAAGGATGTTGCCCATTCTTCAATTAATTTATTCAAGTTTTTCATCTTTAAGAGCAGGATTTGCTTCACTTTCAGATGTCCTTGAGTTACTGGATGAGCCAACAAATGAAATTTTAATAAAATCTTCAGTCAACAAAATTCCATTAAATAAAAAAATCAAAATTGAAAATTTAAAATTTAAGTATTCGCCTGATGGATCCAAAATCTTGAATGGGATCAATTTAGAAATTCCCAAGGGTAGTATTCTCGGAATAATTGGAGCTACTGGTAGTGGTAAAAGCACATTTATTGATATTTTAATGGGCTTGCTGCACCCAGTTTCAGGCAGTTTGAGTGTTGACGATACAATAATTACAGAGACTAATAAGTTTGGCTGGCAAGCTGAATTAGCTCACGTACCACAATCCATATTTCTAATTGATTCTTCAATTGCTGAAAATATTGCTTTAGGAGTCCCCAAATTGGATATTGATCATGATCTTGTTAAAAAATCTGCAATGCAAGCGCAGATTCACGAAACTATTCTTTCATGGAAGGATGGATATTCTTCAATCGTGGGCGAAAGAGGTGTAAGAATTTCAGGAGGCCAACGTCAGCGCATAGGTATTGCAAGAGCTTTATATAAAAAAGCATCGGTTATTATTTTTGATGAGGCTACAAGTGCGTTAGATTCAGATACAGAAACCTCTGTGATGCGATCAATAATTAATCTTAATAAAGAGATTACCATTATTATTGTTGCTCATCGTTTAACTACTTTAAAAAATTGCTCAAACATAATTGAGCTATCCGAAGGAAAAATTTTGAGACAAGGTGTATATAATGAAATTATTAATTAACTCTCTTAAAATGTTCTAGGCAAATCAATAATATGAAAGCAGTAATTTTAGCAGGTGGATTAGGTACTCGAATAACTGAGGAGACTCATTTAAAGCCCAAGCCAATGATCGAAATAGGTGGTAAGCCAATTCTTTGGCACATAATGAAAATATATTCTCATCATGGGATAAATGAATTTGTCATTTGTTGTGGTTATAAAGGCTATTTGATTAAAGAATACTTTGCTAATTATTTTCTGCATATGTCTGATATAACCATCGATATTGGTGACAACAGTATGGATGTTCATACCAAAAAAGCAGAGTCATGGAAAGTTACTTTGGTAGATACCGGAGAGCATACTCTAACAGGCGGGCGCCTAAAAAGAGTTTCTAATTATCTAGACCCTCTTGAACCATTTTGCTTTACTTATGGTGATGGTTTAAGCAATGTTGATGTTAGAGAAAGCATCAAGTTTCATAAAAAGCATAAAAAAATGGCGACAATAACTGCAGTTCAACCGCCTGGAAGATATGGAGCCCTTGATTGTGATGGAGTATATGTCAAAGGATTCAAGGAAAAGCCTAGCAATGGCGGGTTAATAAATGGAGGTTTTTTTATTTTAGAACCAAATGTTATTGATTTAATTGAGGGGGATTCTACAACTTGGGAGGAGGAACCTTTAAATGAACTTGCATCAAGAAATGAAATGGTTGCATTCAATCACGATGATTTTTGGCAACCTATGGACACATTAAGAGAAAAACAATATCTAGAAGGGTTATGGGAGACAAATAAAGCACCTTGGAAAGTTTGGTGATGAGTTTTAATCATATTTCAAAAAAATATTGGGCCAAAAAAAAAGTTCTCATAACAGGACATACTGGGTTTAAAGGTTTTTGGCTATCTTTATGGTTGGAACGCCTCGGTGCAAAAGTTTTTGGTATAAGCTTGCCGCCAATTTACTCTCCCAATCTTTATTCAATTTGCAATTTTGAAGGATTTAATCAAAGCATAATGTGTGATATCAGAAACTTTGAAGCCCTTTCAAAACACTGTACATCATTAAATCCAGATGTGATCTTTCATTTAGCTGCGCAACCATTGGTTAGGGAAAGTTATCAAAACCCGCTAGATACTTTTTCCACAAATTTTATGGGTACAGCTAACCTTTTAGAATCGATGAGGGGTTTATCTAATCTTGAATCATCAGTTTTAATTACCACTGATAAAGTCTATCAGGATAGTAGTATCAAAAAGGATTTTAAGGAAGATGATCCTTTAGGTGGTTATGATCCATATAGCTCAAGCAAAGCTGCATCTGAGCTTCTAATCGATTCTTATAGGAAGTCTTACTTTGATCAAGCAGGAATCCCAGTTGCAAGCGCAAGAGCAGGAAATGTTATTGGTGGAGGAGATTGGTCTAAGGATAGACTAATTCCTGATGCAATAAAGGCATGGCAAAAAAAGAAAGAGTTAGTCATTCGAAGTCCAAATGCTACAAGGCCTTGGCAGCATGTGCTTGAACCTTTATACGGATATATAGTCTTAGCACAAGAAATCGCATCTTCACCTGAAAAAGCTCAGGCTTATAATTTTGGACCAGATTCAGACTCTACTGCATCTGTAAAAGATGTCATTGAGATAGCAAGACAATGCTTCGGCTGTGGAGAAGTAAATTATTCTAATATTAATCAAGGCCCAAGGGAATCAGCATGGTTATCTCTCAACATTGAAAAATCTAGAAAAGATCTTGGTATTCAACCTCGATGGGATTTACATGAAACAATTAGCCATGTAATTTCTTGGTATGTTGAATTTCTCTCAGGCAAGGATGCAATTACTTTGTGCAATCAACAGATTGACTTATATGAGAGCTCAGAATGAGTAATTTTACTATAACCAATCTTCCATTAGACGGATTAAAATTAATTCAGAGAAAAAAAATTTCAGATAACCGTGGATTTTTTAGTAGGCTTTTTTGTATGGAAGAACTTCATGCTGCTGGCTGGAGTAAATCTATTAAACAAATAAATCATACCAATACTTCAATTAAAGGAAGTATTAGAGGAATGCATTATCAGAAAAATCCTTATGCTGAAATGAAAATGGTTAGTTGTTTGTGTGGAGAAATTTACGATGTTGTAGTCGATTTGAGACCTAATTCACCGACGTTTTTGAAATGGCATGCAGAATTACTTTCTACAGAGAATCAATCATCACTTATTATACCTGAGGGTTTTGCGCATGGATTTCAAACATTATTACCTAATTGTGAATTAATTTACTTTCATTCTGAGCTCTATAATTCTTCAAATGAGGCTGCTCTGAATTTTAAAGATCCTCTTATTGCTATTGAATGGCCCATTGAGATTACTGAGGTATCTGATAGAGATTTACAACACAAATTTATAGATGAAAGTTTTAGGGGAATTTAAATGAAATGTCGCCATTGTAATGCGAGTCTTACTAATACTTTTTTGGATTTAGGTTTTGCTCCTCCCTCCAATGCTTATTTAGAGGCGAAGGATCTTCTGATTTCTGAAAAATACTTTCCTTTAAAAGTTATGGTTTGTGATCAATGCTGGTTGGTTCAGACACTCGATTATGCTAATGCAGAGGACCTTTTTAGCGAGGATTATGCTTATTTTTCAAGCACATCTTCAAGCTTTTTAAATCATGCTGAAAAATATTGTAGGAATATAACAAAAAAACTTGCACTCAATGAAAATAGTTTTGTGATTGAAGTCGCTTCTAATGATGGTTATTTATTGAAAAATTTTTTTTCACAAAACATACCTTGCTTGGGTATTGAGCCAACACACAGCACGGCAGATGTGGCAGAAAAAATTGGTATCCCAGTGATGAGGGAGTTTTTTGGTGAAAAAGTTGCAATTAATATCGCAAAACTCAAACAAAAAGCTGATCTTATTATTGGCAACAATGTTTTTGCACATGTACCAGATATTAATGATTTCTCCAAAGGCCTAGCTTCTGTATTAAAGCCTGATGGAACAATAACTCTAGAGTTTCCCCATTTAATGAAGCTACTAGAATTTAATCAATTTGACACTATTTATCACGAACATTTTTCATATTTATCTTTGCACACTGTAACAAGCATTTTTAAGATGGCAGAGTTGAGAGTATATGATGTAGAAGCTATAGACACACATGGTGGAAGTATTCGAGTTTATGGCTGTCATCAAGATTCAGATATTAAAGAAAAACCTTCTGTTAAGAAAATGCTCCATAAAGAATCTGTATGTAATATGAAAAAAATAGATCCATATGTCCTTATTCAAAAATCTGCTGAAAATATAAAAAATTCGTTTCTTCAATTTTTGCTTGATGCTTCAAAGGATGGCAAGAAAGTTGCAGGGTATGGAGCAGCAGCAAAAGGAAATACTCTTATGAATTTTGCTGGAATTAAGAGGGATAGTATTTCGTTTGTTTGTGATGCTGCGGAAGCAAAACAAAATAAGTTTCTGCCTGGAACTCATATTCCAATTTATCATCCTGAAAAGTTAATCTTAGAACCAGTAGATTACATTATTATTTTTCCTTGGAATATTGCAGATGAGGTAAAAGAACACCTAAGAAAGCAAATCAATTATAGGACTCAATTTGTTACTTTTATTCCAGAATTGCGAATAGAGAGCGCATGAATGGAAAAGATTAAAAATTTACCTGCAATTTTTTTAGATAGAGATGGAGTGATCAATAAGGATATCGGATATTTTACGGATCCAGCAAAACTATTAATTCCAACCTCTTCAATAAATGGTTTAAGAAAATTAAATGAAGCAGGCTTTCAATTAGTCATAATAACTAATCAATCAGGAATTGCTCGAGGTTTGCTTGCTGAGAAAGACGTACAATTTTTACATAATATTATTTTTTCAACTCTCAAAAAATATCAAATTTATCTTACTGGAATTATTTATTGCCCCCATCATCCAACCGAGGGAAACGGTGAGTATACAATTGAATGCGACTGCAGAAAGCCAAAGCCAGGAATGATAATGGAGGCTGCGCGAAGATTTAATATCGACTTAAACAATTCCTATATAATAGGAGATAGATTTTCAGATATTCAAGCAGGTATTAACGCAGGTTTAAAGTCTTCAATTTTAATAAAATCAAAACATAAAATTTTGGAACATGAAATAGAATTTGCTTCAATATATTGTGATGATCTTGACCAAGCCTCAGAATGGATTCTTAAATCTAATAACTAATATTATTTAGAAATTGTAAATGAATAAAACAACTGATTTTCTGATTATAGGCGGAGGAATTATTGGCTTAAGCATCGCGAGGGAACTTCAGCAAAGAAACATTGCTAGCTCAATTACAATTATAGAAAAAGAACAAAATTGTGGCGAGCATGCAAGTGGAAGAAATAGTGGTGTTTTGCATAGTGGAGTTTATTATCCTTCAGATTCCTTAAAAGCTAGATTCACAAAAGACGGAAATAAAAAATGGCAAAATTATTGTGAAGACAATAACTTGTTTCTTGATAAGTGTGGCAAATTAATTATTGCTACTAATGAAAATGAGCTAGCAGGACTCGATGCTATTGAAGAAAGAGCTTTTAAAAACAATGTCAAAATTGAAAGATTAGACGTTGCTCAAGCTGCTGAAATAGAATCCAGAGTCAAAACTTTTCAATCTGCATTGTTTGTTCCATCGACAGCAACAATTGATCCAAGGGAAATAAATGACCACATGGCATCAGATTTCCAAAAAAATGGCGGAGAAATTTTACTAGGCTGTGCTTATATTAAAAAAATTGATGACACTAAAGTTCTAACATCTAATGGCATTATTAGCCCAGGCTATATAATAAATTGTGCAGGTCTATATGCTGATAGGGTAGCTCAAGACTTTAATATGGGACTAGATTACACAATGCTACCCTTTAAGGGCCTTTATTTATATTCTTCTAAAAAGAAGATTGCTCCGAGAGTTCACATATATCCAGTGCCTGATTTAAATAATCCATTTTTAGGTGTTCACCTTACAAGAACAATAAACGGATGCGTAAAAGTTGGACCTACTGCAATGCCATCATTGTGGCGTGAAAGTTATTCAGGGCTAAGCAATTTTAATTTGCGTGATTTGCTTGAAATCTCTTCAAGAGAAGCGATGATGTTCTTATTAAATAAAAATAATTTTCCTAAACTAGCATATGAAGAATCAAGAAAACAAATTAAAAAAATCCTCATAAAAGATGCATCGCGCTTGATAAGTAATATTGATCAATTGAGATTTTCAACCTGGGGTACTCCTGGAATTAGAGCCCAGCTAGTTTCTAAAAAAACAAATAACCTAGTGATGGATTTTATTATTGAACAAGATAATAAAAGTCTCCATATTTTGAATGCTGTTTCCCCAGCATGGACTTGTGCTTTATCTTTTTCTGAGTACGTTGTTGACCAGATATAATTTTTATTATTAACGAATTATCTTTTACAATGTGCAATAAATTAAATTATTTGGCCTCAGTAAGATGAAAGAATTTTATAAACCTTATTTTGAAGATTACAAAAATCTTGCTTTTTCAGATGAAGTATTTGTTCATTTAGATAATTTCAAATCTTTAGCTTTATCTATAAAAAAAGCTGACGCTAAGTTAATCTTTTTAGGCAACGGAGCGAGTGCAGCTATATCAGCTCATGCCGCAGTTGATTTTACAAAACAAGCTAAGGTACGTGGAATTACTTTTAACGAAGCAGACCTAATAACCTGCTTTAGCAACGATTTTGGCTATGAAAATTGGATGTCTGAGGCTATTAAATCATTTTCTAAAAAATCAGACGCGGTTGTTCTAACAAGTGTTAGTGGAGAATCCTTAAGCGTTGTAAATGCTGCAAAAACTGCACAATCTCTTGGTTTGAGTGTCGTAACATTTACAGGAAGAAATAAGGATAATTCATTGAAATCTCATGGAGATATTAACTTTTGGGTAGATAGTCACGCATATAATATAGTTGAATGCATCCATATGATTTGGGTTACTACTGTGATAGATGCAATTGTAGGAAATTCAGTCTACGAAGTATCTTAAGAAACATTCATATGCAAAATCATGATAATCTTGCAGCGTTATTGCTAGCTGCTGGAATTGGCTCAAGACTCAAACCTCTAACTAATTCTTGGCCAAAATGCTTAATGCCGATTGGTCAAAAACCTTTGTTGGAGCACTGGCTTAGTACACTTAATGAACTTGATATTTCTAAAATACTTGTAAATCTCCATCATCATCATGAAGTAGTTGAAGAGTTTTTAAACAGAGATATATATAAAAAAAAGGTTCTCAAAAAATTTGAAAAATCTCTTTTAGGGACTGCTGGCACTATTAGAGATAACTATGATTTTTTTAAAACAGACTCGCTATTATTGATTCATGCAGATAATTGGTGTCAATGTGATTTTTCATCTTTTCTTGATTTCCATTTCAATAGACGCCCTAAAAATTGCTTGATTACAATGATGACATTTAGTACCGATCAGCCATCTGAATGTGGAATAGTAGAGCTAAATAATCAAAATGTTGTTACATCTTTTCATGAAAAAGTTAAAAATCCTCCATCTAATATTGCTAATGCAGCTATTTATATATTAGAACCCGATGTTTTATCTTGGATTAATAAAAATGATGATATTTTTGATTTCAGCACACAAGTGTTGCCAAATTTCTTAGGAAGGATTGCTACATGGCATAATAATAATATTCATAGAGATATAGGAACTATAGAAAACCTAAAGAAAGCACAATTAGATTTAATGCCAAGTTCTGATGAAAATACTTTAGATCAATGGGAAAGAGATTTTAAAAATAATCCTATACACAAAAAAATTAAATCAAAAATAATAGGAGATTAAGATGTCAAGATTTTTGGTCATAGGTAGTAATTCATTTTCAGGAGCATCCTTCACAAAGCACTTACTTGAAAACGAACATAGCGTAGTTGGAGTGAGTAGGTCCGAGGAATTAAATGAAGTATATCTGCCATATGCTTGGAAGAAATCACTAAGAGACAACTTTAAATTTAGTCAAATAGATATCAATCATGATCTAAAAAAATTAGAAATACTTGTGGATGAATTCCAGCCTGAATTTATTATTAATTTTGCTGCGCAAGGAATGGTGGCTGAAAGCTGGCTAACTCCAGAAGATTGGTATCAAACTAATGTAGTTGGTCAAGTTAAACTCCATAATTATTTAAGACGGCTTGATTGTATTAAAAGATATGTTCATGTAAGTACGCCAGAAGCTTATGGCAATACAGATGGCTGGATTAAGGAAAATTATCATTTTTCTCCTAGTACTCCCTATGCAGTTTCAAGAGCAGCTTGCGACTTACATTTGTTGAGTTTTTTTCGTGCCTATGACTTCCCGGTTGTCTTTACAAGGGCAGCAAATGTGTATGGAGCAGGTCAACAGCTTTATAGAATCATACCTAGAACTTTAATTTTTGCTCGTCTAGGAAAAAAACTGCAACTTCATGGAGGAGGACATTCTGTCAGGTCATTTATACATATTGATGACGTTGCAAATGCAACCTTGAAGATAGCAACCAATGGATGTAACGGAGATACCTATCATATATCCACAAATGAAACTGTATCAATCAGAGAATTGGTGAAAAAAATTTGCGAGATTACTAACATTCAATTTAATGATTTGGTTGAAGAAACAGATGACCGTTTAGGTAAAGATCAATCCTATTTATTAAATAGTGGCAAACTTCGAGATGATTTGAAATGGAAGGATGAAATTTCTTTAGAGACTGGGATTAAGAAAACTTTAACTTGGATTGACGATAACTTATCATGTTTAAAATCTTTACCAATGGATTATCATCATAAGCCATAAAAGGATTAAGGAAATTAATTAATGAATATTTTAATAACAGGTGCATGCGGTTATGTTGGTTCTTCTCTAACACCATATTTACTGTCCAAAGGACATAATATTAAGGCAATAGACACTGAATGGTTTGGAAATAATTTAGAATCTCATCCAAATCTAGCATTTACAAAAATAGATATTCGTGAGTTGGATGGCTCTTTTTTTGAAGGCATTGAAGTTGTTATTCATCTTGCTAATATAGCAAATGATCCAAGCGTAGAATTGAATCCAAATCTATCTTGGGAGGTTAATGTTCTCGCAACTCAAAAATTAGCTGATTACGCAATAAGGGCTGGGGTAAAGCAATTTTTATATGCTAGCTCTGGAAGCGTTTATGGAATTAAAGAAGAGCCTGATGTAACTGAAGATTTGGAGCTTGTTCCTATATCTGTTTATAACAAAACCAAGATGGTTTCTGAAAGAGTTGCTTTGAGCTATATAAATAAAATGAAAGTACACAACATTCGTCCTGCTACTGTTTGTGGTTGGTCCCCTCGAATGAGATTGGATGTGAGTGTAAATATGTTAACGTTTCAAGCTTTAAAAAATCATAAAATTACTGTGTTCGGAGGTTCGCAAGTGCGTCCAAATATTCATATTAAAGATATGGTAAGAGTCTATGACCACTTTATTGAGAATTGTGATCTAATTGATTCAGGGAATTTTAATGCTGGGTTTGAAAATATTTCAATTTTAGATATTGCAGAAATGATAGTTTCTAAAATACCAGCTGAAATTGTTGTTACAGAATCAAATGATCCAAGGTCATATCGCCAAAACTCAGATAAATTACTTAAAACAGGTTTTTTAAACAAGTTTTGTGTCGAAGATGCTGTTGATGAAATCATTCAAAAATATAATTCAGGAGAGTTAAAAGAGCGTGATGAGTATTTTACTGTTAAGACAATGAAATTGCTTGGCCTCAACATATAATTATTAGACTCTAATGAAAAAAAAATTAATTGAATCAATGCTCAGGATCAGATTGGTTGAGGAATCAATAGCTGAAAGATATTCTGAGCAAAAAATGAGATGTCCAACACACCTCTCAATTGGTCAAGAAGCTATATCTGTTGGTGTTTGTGCAAATCTAACTAAACAAGATCAAGTTCTAAGCACTCATAGAGCACACGCACATTATCTCGCTAAAGGTGGATGCTTGAAAAGTATGATAGCTGAAATCTATGGAAAGGTTACAGGATGTTCAAAAGGCATGGGAGGCTCAATGCATCTTATTGATACCTCAGTTGGTTTTATGGGCAGCACAGCAATTGTTGGTAATACCATTCCAGTTGCTGTTGGTCTAGCATTAGAGAAAAAATTGCATAAGAAGAAAAGTATTGCGTGTGTTTTTTTTGGTGATGGCGCAACAGAAGAAGGCGCATTTTACGAGTCATTAAATTTTGCAATCATTCATTCATTACCTATTTTATTTATTTGTGAAAATAATCTTTATTCTGTTTATTCTGGGCTTGAAGTTAGACAGCCTCCAAAAAGAAAGATCTACAAGATGGTCAAAGCAATGGGTGTTTCTGTACATCATGGTAATGGAAATGATGTAGAAGAGGTTTTTAGAATAGTTAAAAATGCTAAAACTAGTATCTTTCAAGGTGGAGGTCCTCAATTTCTAGAGTTTGATACCTATAGGTGGAGAGAACATTGCGGTCCAAATTATGATAATGATATTGGCTATAGAGAGGAGTCTGAATTCTTGTATTGGAAAAAGAAAGATCCTCTTAAAGATTTCTATACTCATAACTCTAAAAAATATATTGAGAAAAAAATACAAAAAATTAACAAGGAAATAGATGATGCCCACAGGCTTGCAGATGATGCAAATTACCCATCTATGCAAGATTACAACAAAGCCTTTAAGGGAACCTAGATGAGAAAATTAACATACGCTAATGCAATAAATGAAGCGATGGTTGTTGCAATGAAAAAAAGCAAAAATGTAATTACTTTTGGACTAGGTGTGCCCGATCCAAAGGGAGTATTCGGTACCACAATAGGTCTTCAAGAAAAATTTGGTAAAGAAAGAGTCTTTGATATGCCAACCTCTGAAAATGCTATGACGGGAGTAGGTATTGGTGCCTCGTTGAATGGACTGCGGCCAGTTATGGTTCATCAAAGAGTAGATTTCTTCCTATTAGCTCTAGATCAGCTTTTTAACAATGCAGCAAAATGGCGATTTATGTTTGGGGGTAAGAACTCTGTTCCCATTACAGTTCGTTTGGTTGTTGGTCATGGCTGGGGTCAAGGTCCAACTCATTCCCAAAACTTACACTCGATTTTCTCTCACATTCCAGGTTTAAAAGTTGTTTTACCTACGTCTGCTTATGATGCTAAGGGCATGTTGTTATCAAGCATCTTTGATGATGATCCTGTAATTTTTTTAGAACACAGATGGCTTCATAATCTTGAAAGTAAGGTGCCTGAAGGAGATTATAGAGTTCCTTTAGGTAAAGCTAAGCTTGTCAAAAAAGGAAATGATATCACTATTGTCTCCTTGTCTTACATGTCAGTTGAAGCGATGCATGCAATAGAAGAATTGAGCAAAATAGGAATTTCCTGTGATTTAGTTGATTTGCGATCCACATCCCCACTTGATTGGCGCACAATAAAAAAATCAATATCAAAAACAGGAAGGTTGTTAGTTGTTGATAGTGCCTCAGAGAGTTTTTCTGTTGCAAGTGAGGTGATAGCAAAATCATCACTTGAGTGTCATAAAAATATGCGTTGTGCTCCATTTAGATTAGCAATTAAAGATGCACCTGCGCCTACAAGCTTTGGGCTTACTAAAAAATATTACATAAGTAGTATTGAGATTTTTGATGCTGTATTAAAAATGCTAAATAAACCAAAAATTAATAGCCAAAAGATTTTTAAAAAAGATTATCCCCATGACATACCAGGAGATTGGTTTAAGGGCCCATTCTAATTAATGATATGTCGTTACTGCAATTAAAATGAGCACACCTCAAAACATTATTATTTCTATATCAAGTGATATAGGTTTTTCACTTGCTATGAAATGGTTAGAAGCAGGAAAAGCAGTAACAGGAACTTATAGGACGCAATCAGCATTGTGTGATGAACTAGAATCTATGGGTGCAAATTTGCTTCATTGTGATTTAGAAGATAGGCAATCTGTTAAAAACACCATAAATTTAATTAATAATTTAAATTCATGGGAAACGCTTACCCTTGCAGCAGGTCATCAAGAACCTGTTGGTAATTTTTTAGATTGCGACTTTGATGACTGGGATCATTCGATAATGGTAAATTTTACTCGTCAGCTGAATATTGTTCATGGTTTAATGCAAAACAAATCTTCAAAGAAATCTTCTGTTTTATTTTTTGCAGGAGGAGGAACCAATAATGCAACGATTGCTTATTCAGCTTACACAATCTCTAAAATAGCTTTAATTAAGATGGTTGAATTACTTGATGCTGAAATTATTGATACAACTTTTTCGATATTAGGGCCTGGATGGGTTAAGACCAAGATTCACGATTCAACTCTAAAAGCAGGTAATGCAGCAGGTAAAAATTATGAGAAAACGATTCAGATGCTAGAAAATAATGGATCAGAATGCTATCCCATGGAAAAAGTTGTTAATTGTTGTGATTGGTTACTATCATCTTCCCGAAAGTTGGTGGGTGGAAGAAATTTTAGTGCCGTTCATGATCCATGGGAAAGTGATAAAATAAGTTTAATTCAAGATGATCCAAATATTTTTAAGCTAAGAAGGTTTGGAAATGATTTTTTTAAAATTAAATAATGTCAAAAGATAAAACTTCAAAAAAAGTTTCGGACATCGTTGCTGAAATTCTTATTGAAGAGAAGGTTTCTCATGTGTTTGCAATTTCTGGTGGAGCCAGTCTTCATCTTATTCATTCCTTGGCGGACAACCCAAATATTCAATATATTTGTAATCACAATGAGCAAGCTTCTGCTATGGCTGCTGATGGATATTCAAGAGTTTCGGGTTCAACTGGAGTTGCTATAACAACTAGTGGCCCTGGCGCGACAAACCTTATTACAGGAATATGTTGTAGTTACTATGATTCAATACCTTCCTTATTCATTACGGGTCAAGTCAGCACTATGAGAATGAAAGGGGAAACAGGCGTTAGACAAATTGGATTTCAAGAGACTCCGATTGTTGAGGTTGTAGAGCCAATAACAAAATATGCATACACCATAAAAAATCCAAGTGAAATTAAATATCAAATTCAAAAAGCTTTATTTATAGCAAGATCAGGTAGACCTGGCCCAGTTCTTATTGACATACCTGATGACCTTCAAAGAGAGTTTGTTAATGTTAAAGACCTTAAAAGCTATAAAGTATCTCACGAAGAAGAAAAGACTGATCTTGAAACTGAAATAAAAAAAATAATAAATCAAATTAAAATTTCTAAAAGACCAGTTTTAATTGCTGGATGGGGAATTCATTTAAGTAAAACTAAATCTGAATTTATTAAATTTGCAGAAAATCTCAACATTCCAATTGCACTTACATGGGGTGCAGCAGACTTAATCCCATATGACCATGAGCTTTACATAGGAACTTTTGGAACTCATGGAACAAGACATGCTAACTTTGCTGTGCAAAATGCTGATTTAATTATATCGCTTGGCTCTCGTCTTGATACTAAATCAACTGGAAGTCCAGTAAATACTTTTGCTAGAGATGCTTATAAGATTATGGTGGATATAGATATCAATGAGCTAAGTAAATTTAAGCATTTTGATTTGAAATTTGATCAATTAATTCATTGTGATCTTAAACATTTCTTCTTAAATTTAAAAAATCATAACTTCAAGAGACCTGTTGATCAAAATTTGAATTGGACTCTTCAAATCAATGATTGGAAAAAAACTTTTTCTTCTTTTGATAATACAAAAAATATCTCTACAACTCAGGTTAATCCCTATAATTTTGTAAATAGAATTTCTGATCACCTGCAAGAAAATACAAAGATATTTATTGATACGGGCTGCTCAATCGCATGGTTTATGCAATCAATGAAAGTAAAAGAATCAGTGAGGATATTTCATGATTTCAATAATACTGCTATGGGTTGGGCTTTGCCTGCTGCAATAGGCGGTTACTATGCAAATTTAAAAAATCATTCTCCTATAATTGCAGTTATTGGAGACGGCAGTTTTATGATGACATCCTATGAATTAGCAACTTTGATGCATCATAAGATCCCAATAAAAATTTTTATTATGAATAATCAAGGTTATAGCATGATCCAGCAAACTCAGGATCAGTGGCTAGACTCAAATTATTATGCATCTTCTGCAAAGGGTGGTTTATCATTTCCTGATTATCAAAAGCTTTCAGAAACTTATAATCTAAAATATTTTGAGATAAACAGTGATAATGATTTATCTTTGATCAAAGAGATAATGGATTTTGATGATGCATTAATATGTAATGTGTGTATTGATAGTGATTTTCGAGTATCGCCTCAAGTAAAGTTTGGTAAACCAAATGAAGATATGGGCCCATTACTTCCCAGAGAAATATTTAAAGAAAACATGATTATCGAGCCAATAGATTAAAATTAAGATAAAATTGCTTCCACGTAAAAATATTGTAAATATATATGAATACCTCAATTCTTGTAGATTCACTAATCAAAAATCCTAACAAGCATTCTTGTCAAAGTGATTTTTATAAAGAGCACGAAGAAGGTCTTTTTGAAATGCTCGAAATTAGCAACTTAAATAATGGTAAGCCTGGCAAGGATTCTCTTTTACCATTCGGAGATCTTGATTTTCCATATAGAGAAATGGGAGCCATTAATACATTACATCTTTTTGGCTTAGATGAATTAATAATCTTTTCTTATTATTGGGCAAATAAATCTCGTTATAAAAAAGTAGCAGATCTCGGTGCAAATATTGGCTTACATTCTATTATTATGGATAGGTGTGGATTTTCTATTAATTCTTATGAGCCCGATCCAATGCACATAAAAATTTTTGAAGAAAATGTAAAGAATAATAATTGTTCGAACATTACTATTAATCAAAAAGCAATCTCAGATAAATCCGGAACTATGGATTTCATAAGGGTTCTGGGAAATACGACAGGAAGTCATCTTGCTGGTGCAAAAGAGGATCCTTACGGAGATCTTGAGACTTTCTCAGTAGAAACAGTCAACATAAATGAAGTTCTCTTAAATAATGACTTTGTAAAAATGGATATAGAAGGCCAAGAGGCTATTGCAATTTTATCTACAAATTCAAACACTTGGTTAAATGTTGAAATGATTTTGGAGGTTGGTACAAGTACAAATGCAGCACTAATATTTGATTACCTCAATCAAATAAATGTAAACATGTTTTCTCAAAAGATTGGTTGGAATAAAGTCTCAGCTCTTTCAGACATGCCAACCAGTTATAAGGAAGGCTCTCTATTCTTATCGAAGGCAGATTCGATGCAGTGGTAAATAAAATTTTTTATAGATGCAAAGAGAAGTAAATTTATTAGAGTTTTATCCTAAATCAAAAAGGCCTATTGATGATAGAGGTAATTTAGTCACTGATCATGATCGAGCAGTGGCAAGAAAATTTGATGTTGAATACTTTGATGGGGATAGGCTGACTGGATATGGAGGTTATAACTATAATGCAAGATTCTGGACAGATACCGTTGCTTATATAAAAGACTTTTACAAATTAACCAATAATTCAAAAATACTTGATATTGGTTGCGCAAAAGGCTTTATGATGCACGATCTATCATTATTAATACCCAATGCTGAAATCAAAGGAATTGATATATCACAATATGCAAAAGATCATGCTATCAACTCAATGCAAAACAATATAATTGTAGCGAATGCTAATAACATACCTTTTCCAGATGATTATTTTGATTTAGTAATTGCGATTAATACATTGCATAACTTGCCATTAATTGATTGTAAGCAGGCATTTCGTGAGATAAATAGGGTAGCTAAACAAGATTCATTTGTGATGAATGATGCTTGGCGTGATGAAGATGGAAAAGATGCAATGTTAAAATGGAATTTGACTGCTTTAACTTACATGAGCTGTGACGAATGGAAAGAACTCTTTGATGCTGTCGAGTACAAAGGAGATTATTACTGGTTTTTTGCTGCGTAATTTATGGCAAAGACTACTAAGTATCCTATTAAAGCAGCAGTACTTACATCTCCTAATCGACCATTAGAAATAAGAGAATTAAGGTCTGAGCCTCTTCAATCTGGGCAAGTATTAGTAAAGATACTTTTTAGTGGTGTCTGCCGCAGTCAACTAATGGAAATCCAAGGTAAAAGAGGAGAGGACAAGTGGCTGCCACATCTTCTTGGGCATGAAGGATCTGGGATTGTTGAGGATATTGGGCCAAATGTTACTAAAGTAAAGCCAGGTGATCCGGTCATATTATCTTGGATCAAAAGCAATGGCATTGAAGCCAATGCTGCAAAATATAAATTTAAAAATAAGATTATAAACTCAGGCCCTGTGACTACTTTTAGTAATTATTCAGTGGTTTCTGAAAACCGACTAGTTAAAAAACCTGATGATATTCCCTTTAAAACAGCTATTCTTCTTGGATGTGCTCTGCCAACTGGTGGAGGAATGGTGCACAATGAGTTAAATATATCTGAAGATTCTTCTGTTGCAGTTTTAGGTTTAGGTGGCATAGGATTATCTGCTGTCCTGATGCTTATATCTAAAAAAGTAAAGAATATTATTGCCATAGATGTTTCAAATCAAAAGCTAGAAAAGGTTCTCGAATGGGGCGTTACAAATACTTTCAAGGCAAATGACAAAGACTTAATTTCAAATATTTTTAAGTTAACTAATGGTGGCTTAGACTTTTGCATTGAGTCTGCTGGAAAAATAAGCACAATTGAACTTGGTTTTTCGCTACTAAATAAAGAAAAGGGACATTTACTTTTTGCTTCGCATCCCCCAGAGGGTGAGAAAATATCTATATCACCACATGAGTTAATTAGTGGAAAAAAAATTTCTGGATCTTGGGGCGGAGCTACAAAACCAGACTTAGATTTTCCAATCTTCTCTAAAATCCTAATGTCTAATGAAAAACTTTTAAACTCTCTGATTACCAAGAGTTATTCTTTAGAGGAAATCAATCAAGCAATAGAAGATTTGAATGCTGGATCAGTTTTTCGACCCTTGATTGAAATGGATCATTAAGAGATCATACATTTATGAGTAAAACTATATTTATCTCAGGAAACTTTAATATTTTACATCCTGGTCATCTCAGACTTTTAAGATTTGCTAGAGAACTTGGAGAAGAGTTAATTGTTGCCGTTCACTCTGACAGACTTGGGGGAGAGGCAATTCATGTTCCTGAAGAATTACGCTTAGAGGGTGTCCAGTCAAATATATGGGTCACAAAAGCATTCATAATTGATGCTCCAGTCACAGAAACAATTAAACAAATCAAGCCAGATATTGTTGTAAAGGGAAAAGAGCACGAGAATCAACAGAATGATGAGCTAGGCGCTATCCAAGAGTATGGAGGAAAGCTTATTTTTAGTTCAGGTGAAGTAGTTTTCTCTTCTATGGATTTAATTAGAAAAGATCTTTCTAGCAATGAACACAGTAATATTACTTTGCCTAGAAAATTTTTACTACGACATAATTTTAGCAAAGAAGACCTTGTGACTATAGTGCAAAACTTTCCCTCCTTAAAAGTTTGTGTTGTTGGCGACTTGATTGTGGATGAGTATATTACATGTGATCCTTTGGGGCTATCTAAGGAAGACCCAACAATTGTTGTAACTCCTATTGACACTCAAAAATTTGTTGGAGGGGCTGGTATAGTTGCAGCTCATGCAGCAGGTCTTGGTGCAAAAGTAAAACTTATTTCAGTCGGAGGTGATGATGATGCCTTACAATTTTCTCAAAAATCTTTGCAATCCTATTCAGTCGATGCAAATATTTTAGTAGATGAGAGTAGACCAACCTCTCTAAAGCAGAGGTATCGTGCAGAAGGGAAAACTTTACTTAGAGTAAGCCATCTCCATCAAGGAAGCATCAGTCAATCTATGCAAAAATCTTTTCTTCAATCTGCATCTAAAGCCATCAAACAGTCTGATGTGTTAATTTTTTCTGATTTTAATTATGGATGTTTGCCTCAGCAACTAGTGAATGAACTTATAAAAATAGCAAAGGATCATGGAGTTGCGACTGCAGCAGATAGTCAATCTTCATCACAAATTGGAGATATTGGTCGTTATAAAGGAATGGACTTTCTTTTTCCAACAGAACATGAAGCTAGGATTAGCCTGCGTAACCATGATGACGGAATAGTAGTTCTTTCTCAAAAGCTTGCTGAAACCACTAAAGCTAAAAATATTATATTAAAACTTGGATCAGAAGGCACCTTACTTCACTTTGATGAAGGTACTGGAGTTAACAAAACCGATCGCTTGGCTCCAATTAATCTATCGCCAGTTGATGTTGCTGGAGCAGGAGATTCAATGCTTATATCGACAATGATGAGTATTGTTGCTGGAGGAAATGTTTGGCAGTCAGCATGTATTGGAGGAGTAGCTTCAGCTTTACAAATCAGTCGAGTCGGCAACATTCCTCTTCAAAAAGATGAATTGCTTGATTGTCTTAAGTAATTAGAATGTCAATCTCAATTAAAAGATTATTCTCACTAATTATTTATTTTCCTCTTGCCATCATTTTTAGAATTTTTTCGATTAAGATACCCTATTTTCATACTGAGAGAATTGGGCATTTGGTTGTTGATCCAGAATCTTTTTTAAAGGCATATTTTTTAAAAAATCAAAAATTTCCCCGATGTATTTTACTTGCTCCAATCAATAAAACTGCTAACCAAAAACTATTAGATTATTGGAAAAAATATTTTTTTGTCATAAAAAATAAATTTTTCTGTAGATTTCTATCTCCATTATGCTTTCATCCACTATTAAAATCTGATGAAAAATTTGCAGCATCTATTGATGATACCTCCAGTATTTACTCAATAAATGCTAAATGGGCTGATAAGGAACCCTTGCTAAGCATTTCTAAAGAGGATTTAAAATTTGGTAAAAATGCTCTTTTAGATCTTGGCTTAAATAATGAAGATTGGTTTGTATGTGTTCATTCTAGAGATAGAGGTTATTCCCCCTCTGATGAACATCTTCATAGTTTTAGAAACACAAATATAGAAGATTATCTTGAAGCAATTGAATATATTATTTCAAAAGGTGGAAAGTGCATTCGAATGGGAGACTCAACAATGCGACCCGCACCAAAACTAAATGGGTTAATTGATTATGCTTTGAGCCCTTTTAAATCAGAGCAAATGGATATTTTTCTTTGTAGTCAGTGTTTATTTTTTTTAGGTGGAAATTCTGGAATTTTTGAGCTTTCTTCTTTATTTGGCAGGCCTGTAGCTATTGCAAATATGGCGCCTATGAGCATTGTAGCCAGGGGCTCTGAAGATATATCAATTCCTATGAATTACGCTGATGAGCATTCTGGGGAATTAATCGACTATAAAAGCATCATGGAATCTAGTAAATCAAATTATCGTACTTCAAATGATTTTATTGATGCCGGAATATCCTTAATACCCAATACACCATATGAAATTAAAGAATTAGCTGAGGAACAATTTTTAAAAATCAATAATGCTTATAAATCTAATGATGAAGACATTATTCTTCAACATAGATACAAGGCAATGTTTAGACCTGGTCACTATGGATATGGGTTTTCTTCAAAAATAGGAGAAAAATTTCTTAAACGCTATTCGCGGCTTATTCCATAAATTTTTATGCGATGGATTTTTAAAATGATATGAATATTTTAATTACTGGCTCCTCAGGTTTTGTTGGCAAGCAAGTTATTAATGCTTTCAACGAGATTTTTGCAAACGTTACTCTCCATTTAGTATTAAGACCTAAAAAAGGAAATTTCAATAAAAAAAGCAAAAATATAAAATCGATAATTTTTTCTGAAAATATTTTTAAAGAATCTTCTGATTGGTGGGCAAATCAATGTGCAAATATTGATATTTTTATTAACCTTGCATGGTACGCTGAACCAGGAAAATATTTAGACTCTCCACTAAATAAAGAGTGCCATGAGGGAACAATTAACATGGCTATAGGTGCCGCTAGATCAGGAGTTAGAAAATTTGTTGGAATTGGTACTTGTTTTGAATACAAGTTTTCAACTAAACCATTAGATATTAACTCACCATTAGATCCAAAATCAGCTTATGCAAAAGCTAAAGTTAATACATTTCATGATCTTGAAAAATATTTTAAAAAAAATGAAGTTGATTTTTTGTGGTGCAGACTATTTTATTTATTTGGAGAAGGAGAAGACGAACGGAGATTAGTTCCTTATATAAGAAAAAGCCTCTCTGAGGGTAAGAAAGTTGAGCTAACAAGCGGAGAAAAAATAAAAGATTATTTAAATATTAAAGATGCAGGTACAATCATTGCAAAACTTGCTATGAATAAGCATACAGGAGCATATAATGTCTGTTCAGGCAAAGGAATTTCTATAAGATCTTTGGCTGAAAGTATTGCAGATGAATATGAAAGAAGAGATCTTTTGCACTTTGGAGAACATGAAAGAATCTCCTATGATCCTCCATATATTGTTGGCAAAAAAACAGACCCAAAATTTTAGTATTTTTTATAGGAGAAATAAATGACTGATTTTGAAAAAGAGGTAGCTGAAAGGTTAAGCAATGTTCCAAATGAACAAAAAATGATTGAATCAGCAGCAGCATTTGTATTGGAGTCAACACCTCCAAAATATTCATATAATTTTTCATGGCTAGGAAGACCAATTATTCAATATCCCCAGGATATGGTAGCGGTTCAGGAAATAATCTGGAATGTGAAGCCAGATTTAATTATAGAGACAGGCATAGCTCACGGTGGATCATTAATTTTAAGTGCTTCTATGTTAGCTCAATTAGATCTTGAAGAGGCTATTAAAAATGGAACAACTATAAATCCAGCAGATTCAAATAGAAAAGTTTTAGCCATTGATATTGATATCAGAGCACATAACAGAGAGGCTATTGAGGCGCATCATATGTCTTCTAGAATTGAGATGATTGAAGGCTCAAGTATAGATGAGGACATAGCTAGTAAGGTTAAAGAGATTGCCAGTGAATACAAAAATATTTTAGTTTTTCTTGATAGTAATCATACTCATGATCATGTCTTATCTGAGCTGGAACTCTATGCACCTCTTACAAGTGTAGGAAGTTATTGCGTGGTATTTGATACCATTGTTGAGGATATGCCTGAGGACATGTATCCAAATAGAGACTGGGGTCCAGGCAACAATCCTAAAACTGCAACATGGAAGTACCTTGAAAATCATCCTGAGTTTCAAGTTGATCAAGCTTTAGAAAATAAAATTCTAATAAGTGTTGCGCCCAATGGGTATTTAAAAAGGATTTCATAAAAAATACCTATTTTGTATAAATACTGTGCAAATGCAAATTCTTAGTTAATGCCCGTCAATACAAACATACTTTCTTCACCTAAGAGTCCGCTTTTCAGCGTGCTTATCCCAACAAGGAATCGACCAAGCCTAACGGCTGATCTTATCAATTCGGTTTTATCTCAGAGTTTTTCAGATTTTGAGCTAATAATTGCTGATAATAGTTCAGATGAAGAAACTCAAACTATACTGAAAAATATTTCTGATCCGCGTTTAGTTAATTTAAAAACTGGCGGCCTTAATATGGCAGATAACTGGGAGACAGGAATCAGTTCATGCTCCGGTTCATACCTACTTTTATTCTCTGATAAGATGGTTTTAAAAGAGGGATCTTTAGATTATTTAGCGAGTTATATTAATAAATATTCTCCAGACTGCGTTAATTGGGATATCGACTCTTTTTTTGATAATGAATTAACTTATATAAAAAGTAAGCCTTCAAGTCATGAAGCTGTTATTAAGTCTTCCTCTTTGCTGAAAAAAATATTAACTTCTGAATTTGATTCAGTTAGAATTCCTTGTCATTGCAACTCAGCTATCTCAATGTCAGTTATTAAGACAATAAAAGCAAAGACAGGTAGAGCATCCATGCAACTTAATCCTGATTACACTTTAAGCTACCAAGTTTTAATTAATACAAATGAAGTTCATAACTTAGATCAGTCTCTTTCAATTCTTAGATATCCATCATTCAAGTCAGGCTATGGCAATGGAACCAGCTTTATGCTTAAGGGAGAGCAAGCTAAGAATTTCATGCTAGATAATGAGGATTGGATTGATAAAACAAATAAATACTCAGCAATTAGAGTTCACTCTAATCATTTTGGTCTAGATTTAATTCTAAAAGACCTCTATCACATCTTAGAAAAGTATGATGTTCATCCGGATGATTTGATGTCACAAGATCAACGTTATATAAATTACTATCTCTTCACATATCTAGAGATGATATTTCGAACCAATATGGGTGCAAATATGAATGATGAATTAAGGCTTTGGAGATCTTGTTTGCTTGATGAAGAAAGCTCAATTAAAAAAGCAGTCTCTTTAGAAATTAGGATTCCTCGCATAAGATTTTTTTATATTAAATTGAAAAGATTTCTTCTAAGCTTTAAATTGCTAGGAACCTGCATTCATTACATAGGAGACTTCTTTTTACGTAATAATGCTAAAAAGTTTAAGTCTTTAGAGTGCTGCCTAGGTAATACAAAGGTGCACTAGATTGAATTCAATCTTCAATTTACTTATGGATAACTAGGCCGCTCATGAAAACCATATTTATGATTGAAAGCCTTTCCTCCAAAGGTGGTGCTGAGCACGCTCTAATTAATTTGGTAACTGAGTTTCATAGCAGAGGCTTAAAACCACAAATAGTCTATCTTTGGGAGCCAAATGATTTTACAGATTTCTTAAATAGTTTAGGAATAAAAACGCACTCCTTGTCCTTACGTAACCGATGGAGTATTTTTTCGGGATTAACTCGATTGCTGAAGATATTACATAAAGAACAACCCGATATATTAAATGCAATTAATTTTTTCCCTATGTTTTATTGTGCTCTTACTAAACCATTTTTATGGAAGACATGCAGAGTTGTTTCATTTCATAACATGGGATATGAAAGTTATCCGGCTAATTCAGTTATAAGAAAACTGAGAAAAAGAATAGATATTGTCTTAAACAGGGCAATGGATGGCCACACTGCAGTTAGCAAAGCTGTTGCATTATCTTATAAGCGTCATCTAAAGCTAAGCTCAGTCGAAATAATAAATAATATCATTCCAGAAAAAAAGATATTATCTCTGGTGCCGAATGCAAGACGAGGGCCCATATCAAAAGAACTTGATTTAGAACAGTATCAAATTATTATGGCTGGAAGGTTGGTACCTGAAAAGGGCTATAATTATATGATATCTGCTATGAGCCTATTAATTAGGAGAGGGCTTAAAATAAAATTAGATATATATGGAGAAGGCCCTTTGTTAGAAGAAATTAGTCAAAGTATTCAATGCTTTAATTTAGGAAGTAGCATTTCAATACATAAATCTGTTGACCATAAAATATTATTCAACAAGATATTTCTTTCTGATCTGCTGGTATTGTCCTCTATTTCAGAGGGCTTACCCATGGCGGCAGCAGAAGCTATGGTCATAGGTACACCTATTATCGCTACAAAAGTAGGAGGTTTACCTGAAATGATAGAAGATAAAATTTCAGGAATATTGGTTGAACCAAAAGATCCTGAAGCCTTGGCAAATACAATAGAGCATGTCTTAAAAGATAAAGACTTGCAAATTCAATTATCTGAAGGTGGGGTGAAAAGAATAAAGGAGAAATATAGCTCAGATAAAATATACAAGAATTATATTAACTACTTTGAAGAAATGCATAAAAATAGAGGAATGAATTAGAATTATGGCCAAGGTTTTAATGTCAGTTACCATCGATACTGAATGTGATAAGTCTCCAGATTGGAGTAACTCTAATCCTTTATCATTTAAATCTATACTTCAAGGAGTTCCAGATAAACTCCAGCCACTTTTCAAGGCCTATGGAATAAAGCCAACATATTTTTTATCTCCTGAAGTTATCCAAGATAAAGATTCAGCTAGTATTTTTCAGTCAATACAAGAAGAATGTGAGTTAGGTACACATCTTCATGCAGATTTTATTGAGCCCATGAAGACCGCGAATAACTTTGATGGTTTGCATTCACACGCATTTCAAACTGAATTTTCTCCATCCATAGAATTTCAAAAATTAGCTAATTTAACCTCTCTCTTTAAATCTACCTTTAATTTTGATCCAATGGTATTTCGAGCTGGACGGTATGCTGCCAATAAAAACACCATAAAATCTTTAATCAAACTAGGATATAAAGTTGATTCAAGCTTTACACCTCACCTAAAATGGATTGGACCTAATGGAACAGTTATCAATCATGAGGCTGCCCCTGAGCAACCATACTTTACGGATGAGAAAGATATATATAATGATAATAATGGGGAAATTTTAGAAATACCTATATCTATAATAAAAACGAGAAAATTTCTTAGAACCAAACATCTTTGGTTGAGACCAAAGTTTTCATCATTTAATGAAATGAAGAAAGTTATAGATTCAGTGAAAGATAAATTTAGCGATCACGAATATATAGTTCTGGTAATGATGTTTCATTCTCAAGAAGTTATCCCAAATGCAAGCCCTTATACTAAGACTGATCTTGATGTTGAAAATTATCTTAAGCTGCTTAATAAGACTTTTAAATATGCTAAAAAGAGTGACATTCGCTTTTCTACTCTTTTGGAAATTTATTTATTATTTAAGAATATTAGGAAATGAATCATTAGCCAGAAGTATGTAAAACAGGCAAGAATGAATTTGCAGTTTTCGGGCTCACTTTTTACTGAAAAATTAGTCAAAGAAAACATCTGTGTCTGCTTAAATTCTAATGGCGAGTTATTCTCATCTTGGTAACCTTCTTTGCGACACAATGCTTTACACCTTGATATCAAAATTTTAAAATCAGAGGAATCAAAGGACGTATTGAGAGGAAAAGATGAAAATTCATACTCTAAGTGATGTGCAGTCAAAAAAAATAGGCGATTACACAACAATTTGGCAATATTGTGTTGTTCTTGCAGGTGCAAAAATTGGCAGTAATTGTAATATTTGTTCACATTGCTATATTGAAAATGATGTAGTCATTGGTGATAGAGTTACCATTAAGAATGGTGTGCATATATTCGATTCAATCTATATTGAAGACGATGTTTTTATTGGCCCGAACGTAACCTTTACTAACGATATGTATCCTCAAAGCCAACGGAGCAGTGACAAGGGGTTTTCAGAATATCCAAAAACTATTATTGGTAAATGTGCTTCCATTGGTGCTGGGGCAATCATTTTACCTGGCATCAAAATTGGAGATAGTGCATTAATTGGTGCTGGCGCTGTTGTAACTAAAGACGTAAAAGCACGAACTATTGTTTATGGATTAGGTGCTGAAGAAAAAGGCTTTATTCCTAATAAATCATAACGTTAAATCTATAGCTATATCTGTTGGAAAGTTTTTGGTAGCAGAATTGCTAATTGAGAATTGTGATTTGATAGAAGCGGTTGATATATTTAGTCTTGCTGCGATAGACTATATTATTAACAATGATGATGAAATTTTTAACTTTATCAAGGAGCTCCAATGATAGATAAATGCGAGATCATGAATCTGCCTAAGATTGAAGATTCTAGAGGAAATCTAACATTCATTGAGGAAGAATCACAAATTCCTTTTGCAGTAAAGAGAGTTTATTATCTTTATGATGTCCCAGGAGGCTCTGAGCGAGGCGGTCATGCTCATAAAGCACTTAATCAATTAATCATTGCTTTGGCGGGAAGTTTTGATGTTGAGCTAGATGATGGCAAGACCAGAAAAACATTTTCATTAAACCGACCATATGAGGGTTTATATATTTGTCCTGGAATATGGAGAGAACTTAAGAATTTTTCATCTGGATCAGTATGTCTTGTTTTGGCATCAAACCTGTATTCTGAGGACGATTATTATAGAGACTACGATCAATTTATTAGTTCTTACGCGTCATAAATTATGAAAGTTCCCTTCTTAGACTTGCATGCGAGCTATATTGAGCTCCAGAGTGCAATAGACTCCTCTATTTTGAGGGTCCTAAATAGTGGAAGGTATATTGGTGGGGCAGAGGTTGAGAGTTTTGAAGACGAATTCTCAAATTATTGTGGCTCTAAATTTACAATAGGTGTGGCTAATGGATTAGACGCATTAGTGCTTTCATTAAAGTCTTTAGATATAGGAACGGGAGATGAAGTAATAGTTCCATCAAACACATTTATTGCAACATGGTTAGCGGTCTCTGAAGTTGGGGCCATTCCAATTCCGGTAGAACCAAATCCTCTAACATATAATATAGATGTCGAAAAAATTCATAAAGCAATTACTCCAAAAACGAAGGCAATTATTCCAGTTCATTTATTTGGCCAGCCTGCAGACCTTGACCCAATATTACTGCTTGCAAAACAGCACAATTTATTTATTGTCGAGGATGCTGCTCAGGCAATAGGCTCTAAATATAAAGAAAAGAGAATTGGTGGTCATGGTGACCTAGTTTGTTGGAGTTTTTATCCTGGAAAAAATCTAGGAGCTTTTGGAGATGCAGGTGCGATTTCAACAAATAATGAAGCATTAGCAAATAAAATTAGATCTTTAAGCAATTACGGATCCAATAAAAAGTATATTCATGATTTCATCGGGATGAATAGTCGCCTTGATCCTGTTCAGGCTGCAATTTTAAAAGTGAAACTTAAATTTTTAGATTCTTGGATTGATAGAAGAAAAAATATAGCTTCAATTTACTCCTCAGCTTTTAAGAGTAACCGTGATTTAAAAATTCCATATGTTCCTGATTGGGTTGAACCAGTATGGCATCTTTATGTAATCAATTTAAATCATCGAAGTAAGATACAGAATCATTTAACTGAAAATGGCATTGAGACTATAATTCATTATCCTATTCCACCTCATTTACAGGATCCATATAGTAAAACATTATATTCGAACATAAGCCTACCAATAACTGAGCAGTTAGCTCAAAATATTCTCAGTCTTCCTATTGGCCCTCATCTTTTAGAGGAACAGTATAAATATGTTATTGAGTGTCTGAATAATATATCAATATAAATTTGAGTGAATAAATTGCTAACCAGACTAATTTTTATAATTATTAATGGTCCAAAGTATCTAGTAAATTTGATTTTACTAAAAATCTTTAAGTTTAACCCTTGGCATTTAAGTCCCTTGGCTTCAAGACCCTATTGTCTTGATCTGGTTGAGCACATAAATAAATTTATTGGAAAAGAAGGCACGGTCGTTGAGTTGGGTTGTGGCCTTGGAGAAAGCCTTGCAAGAATTAAATGTCAAAATCGCTATGGGTTTGATACCTCACAGCAAGTTCTAAAAGCTGCCAGGATTAAATTTTGCTTAAAAGGAATAAAGTTTGTTAACGGCTCATTTGATGATGTTTTGGACATGAATATTGATTATTTAATTGCGGTTAATTTTCTTCATGATTTTGAAACTGAGCAAGTAAAGATATGGTTTGATAACATTTTAAATCAAAATAATATTCAGAATATAATTGTTGATGAGCTCACAGATGAAAATTATTTTTGTCTCCATAAATGGGAATCTATCCTTCCTAAAGAATACAAACAAATAAGCTATATCAACAATTATCCTGAAAATGGGCGTGTGATAAAGTTATTCTCGGCAATTAGAGATCATGAATAAAGAATACGAATTTACGGTTTTTTCTCCTTGTTACAATAGCGAAAAATTCATCAAAAGAACCTATGAAAGCCTTAAGAATCAAGTATTTAAGGATTTTGAGTGGCTGGTAATTGATGATTGTTCATCTGATTCAACGCCCAATATTTTAAATAAGTTAAAACAAGAATCAAAGATACAAATTAATCTTGTTAAAAATAATTCAAATAAGATGCTTGCTTATAACTGCAATCTTGCGGTTACTATAGCAAAGGGAAAATTTTTTATATTTCTAGGGCATGATGATGAATTAGTTCCATCTGCTTTACAAAGGTTTCATGAAGTTTGGAAAAATATACCGTCTGATAAAAAAAATGAATTGGTTGGAATGATGTCAAATTGTCAAGACGAACAAGGTTTATTTGTTCATGATGAGCTA
>Ga0181553_10000514_pt1 | contig 33426 bp, 26 predicted proteins | sample 011ome_17_FD_133753 | JGI IMG/M metagenome (GOLD analysis project Ga0181553, IMG submission 133753) | Coastal salt marsh microbial communities from the Groves Creek Marsh, Skidaway Island, Georgia - 011502XT metaG (megahit assembly) | ecosystem: Environmental > Aquatic > Marine > Intertidal...
CAGAAGAGTTATTCCAAGATTTAGATTCAATTGTTGACGAACTACAAGCAAAATTCGACGAAATTAAAGGCGATGACATGGAAGATAAAGGCGATGACATGGAAGACGAAATGAAAGATTCCATTGAAGTGCCAGTATCTGCAGACCCAGAAGGGGACGCTGAATTAGCAACAATGCGCGAATATGTTGAAAAAGTAGCAGGTGGACACGGTGCTGAATCAAAAGGTGCTGCAGAAGGTGCTGACAACAAGAAAAGCGTAGTTGACAACATGAAAAATGATATGGGTGGAACAAGTGCTAACATCGTAAAAGGTGGCGAAGAGTCAGGTAAAAATGACGGTGGCTTAGCAGATATTACACCTAAAGAAGATAATGCAGGAAACGTAAACGTTCCAGGCGCAAAAGGTGCTACAAAAATGTCAAACGAAAAAGGACATGGTGCTGAGAAGAAAGGCGCTGCTGAGAACGCTGATAACAAGCAATCAATTTTCCGTGGTCGTAGATAATAGGGGAGAACAAGGTTGAAAACTAACCTACAAGAACATCTGAGCTTCGATCAGGCTAAAATCGTCGTTGAACGTGATGAAGGCGAGAATGGCAAAACGTTACACCTAAGTGGTATTTGTATCCAAGGTGACATTCGTAATGCCAATCAACGTGTTTATTCTTCGAAAGAAATTGATAGGGCTGTCAAGACGCTCAATGAACAGATTTCTGGGGGGTATTCAGTGCTAGGTGAAGTTGATCATCCTCAAGATTTACGCATCAACCTCGACCGTGTATCACACATGATTACAAAAATGTGGATGGACGGTCCTAACGGCTACGGAAAACTTAAAATGCTTCCAACTCCAATGGGTCAATTAGTTTCGACTATGTTGGAGTCGGGAGTTAAATTAGGAGTTTCTAGTCGCGGTTCAGGCGAAGTTGATCCAAGTGGTAATGTTGGAGGTTTCGAAATTATCACAGTGGATGTGGTTGCACAACCAAGTGCACCAGGCGCCTATCCAACACCAGTTTATGAACACCTTATGAATAATAAAGGTGGTTACGAGGCATTTAAAGTAGCAAAAGAAGTCCAAGGCGACATACAGGCACAACGTTATATAGCAGAGAGCTTGAAAAATTTAATTCAAGGTCTTAAATCTTAAGGAGAATATCACATGCTAGACTTTGTTAAACAATTGTTTGAAAACAATGTGATTTCCGAGGAAACTAAGTCGGAGATTGAATCCGCTTGGGAAACTGCTGTTCAAGAAAACCGTGACACAATCTCTACACAATTACGTGAAGAATTTGCACAGAAGTATGAGCACGATAAAACTGCGATGGTTGAAGCAGTAGATAAGATGCTTTCAGACAGAATTACTGCTGAATTATCTGAATTTGCTGAAGACCGTCAAGGACTTATTGAGGCTAGAGCCAAGTACGCTAAGAAAATGAAAAAAGATTCTGAAGCAATGGAATCGTTCGTTCTTAACAACTTGAAAAAGGAACTAGGTGAACTTCGTGAAGATCGTAAGAATGTAGCAGGCAATGTTGCCAAGTTGGAATCTTTTATTGTGAATTCATTGGCGAAAGAAATCGCAGAATTCCATGCTGATAAAAAGGATCTTGCAGAAACAAAAGTTAAACTTGTTAGAGATAGCAAGGCTAAGTTTGAGGCTGTTAAGAAAGAGTTTATTAATAAAGCATCTGAAGCAATTCAGGAAACAGTTTCAAAAGGACTGCGTTCTGAAATGACTCAATTGAAAGAAGATATCGAGGCTGCACGCAAGAATGATTTTGGTCGCAGAATTTTTGAAAGTTTTGCAAGCGAATATGCAACTAGCCATCTTAATGAAAAATCTGAAACAGCAAAACTTCTTAAAGTTGTAAAACAAAAAGAAGAAGCAGTTAAAGAAGCAGAAGCCAAAGCGGCTGACGCCGAGAAGTTGGTTGAAAGCAAAGAGACTGAAATCGCTCGTATGCATGACTCTGCAGAAAGAAAAGAAGTAATGTCAGAATTGATGTCACCTCTTTCTAAAGATAAGCAGGAAGTTATGAGCGAACTTTTAGAATCTGTGCAGACAGATAAATTACACGCAACCTTTGACAAGTATATTTCAGCCGTAATGGAAGGAAATGTACCAAAGAAAGAAAAGGTGGCGCTGACAGAAGGCAAAGAAGTAACAGGCGATAAAACACAGGCACAAGCAATCGGCGGATCAGAGCAAAAAACCGCTGAGATTTTTGACATCCGCAGGCTTGCGGGACTAAAAGTTTAAGGAGAACAAATAATGTCACAACTATTAGAGTCACGCTGGTCAGAAACCAAAGACGCCCTTTTAGAAGGTCTTCAAGGTAATAAGCGTACTGTTATGGCAACGACTCTGGAAAATACCCGTAAGTATTTGTCAGAGAGTGCTACAGCAGGTGCAACTTCTGCCGGCAACGTCGCAACATTAAATCGCGTCATTTTACCAGTTATCAGACGTGTAATGCCAACTGTCATCGCAAATGAATTAGTTGGTGTTCAACCAATGACTGGACCAGTAGGTCAGATCCATACATTAAGAGTACGTTATGCAGATAACTTTACTTCAGCGTCTGGAACTGGTGCTACAGCAGGTGAAGAAGCATTATCACCTTTCAAAATTGCTGAAGGTTATTCAGGAAATGATGACATCAAGGCTGGTTCTACTGCATCTTTAGAAGGTGAAGCAGGAAACAGACTGTCAATTCAAATCTTGAAGCAAACTGTAGAAGCAAAAACTCGTAAGTTATCAGCTCGCTGGACTTTTGAGGCTGCTCAGGATGCACAAGCACAGCAAGGGATCGATATCGAAGCAGAAGTAATGGCTGCGTTAGCGCAAGAAATTACTGCTGAGATCGATCAGGAAGTGATTACTTCTTTATCAACATTGGCTGGTACAGCCGCATTAACATACGACCAAGGTGCAGTATCTGGTACTGCTACTTTCGTTGGTGATGAACACGCAGCACTTGCTGTTCAAATCAACAGAGTTGCAAACTTGATTGCACAGCGTACAAGAAGAGGCGCAGGTAACTGGGCTGTTGTTTCACCAACAGTTTTAACATTGTTACAATCTGCAACTACTTCTGCGTTTGCTCGTACAACTGAAGGTACTTTTGAAGCACCAACAAACACTAAGTTTGTAGGAACTTTAAACAGTGCAATGAAAGTTTACGTTAATGGTTATGCTACATCAGACGATGTAATCATTGGTTACAAAGGTTCAAGTGAATCAGACGCAGCAGCGTTCTACTGCCCATACATTCCTTTAATGTCAAGCGGTGTTGTACTTGATCCAGGTACTTTTGAGCCAGTAGTAAGTTTCATGACAAGATATGGTTATGTAGAGTTAACAAACACTGCATCATCTCTTGGTAATGCTGCTGACTACTTAGGCAAAGTTGCTGTTACATCAGCAAACCTAAGATTTGCGTAAGCAATAAATTACACTTTAGAGTGTTTAAAAGGGCGGCTTTATGTCGCCCTTTTTTTATGACTTGACAAAACTGCATTTTGAGTGTTAAATATTAGTATGCTTGAAATAAAAAGTCATGAAGATTTTGACAAGTTAAGAGAACAATTACAAAAGTGGCGTAAACGTTTTCCTATGTTTAGCCATGATGTAAGACGTATACAAGATTCAATCGATATCCATATGAAACATTATATGGATTATCTTATCAAATACAAACAATCCAAAAAAGAACTGTACATAGAAAAAGCTCAAGGCGAAATAGACAAAATTAATGCACTGTTAAACACCATTAGCAAGGTTGAACTAATGGCTTTACTGAGCAAAGGATAAATACTTGTGTCAGATAGCGAGCCGCATATTGTGGCGGACTTATGCTGTTTAACCCACAGCGTACCGGATAGAACCCGGATTGGACTACTTATATAGGAGAAAACAAATGGGAAGACCACTTAATAAAAGATTTTTCGGAAAGGAAGGCGTAGGTCCTACTGCTTCTGGAAATGAAATCAAAGTTAACTTTCATAACGACACAGCAGTTAAAGAAGGTTATATTGTTAAACAGAAAGGCTCAAAGAAATTTGTCTGTGAAGAAATTGAAACAGCAGGTTTGTTTACTTGTGAATTGAAAACAGGTATTTTGCCAGCAGCATTATCAGCAGGCGAAATGTCAATTTCTTTTAAAATGGACGACGGTGAAACTTATGGCGTAAGCAAAATTTCTGGAAAGAAAGCAACATTGGTAAAACCAAGTGGAACTGGTTCTAATGCATATGACGGTTTGTCAGTGCCGTGGAACTTTAGTACATCTACTTCCGATGGTGCAGCAGAAGTTGAAGAGGCTGGTGATGATAACACATTAACTGGTACAGATGATACAGACTTCACTGACGACGCTTAAGGATAACTGAGGATGGAACCACCAATTAATGTATTTTGGGATTTTTTAAAAAACCTAAAAGACTTGGTTGTTTCTGTTAAAATTGAAAGTGCTAAGGCGTGCCACAACGGTAACGTCTTAGCACAAATTTCAAACTCAGAGTTTAAGGTAGAAGATAGAGAAGGCAACGTAGGCATTTGTAAACTTGTTGAAAAACAAGTAAGTGAACTAGAAGATAATGAAATGTCATTATCTGGATTAGTTTTACAATCAAGTGCTTGGGTTTTTATAAAAGAAATTATTGATAACGTAATGAAAGATTTTGTAAATATAAACTATAACTGGGAAGTTGATGATGATTCATCTCAACGTATAGTTTTACTTAAAGGTATTTAGATGGGACAGTTTTTACAAACAAACGGTGATTATGCTATAAAAACAAGAGAAGGTGGCATAGTAAGATTAGATGTCGGACCTCCAAGTTCGGGCGGACAAGTTGTTGTTACTTCTGATCTTATTGTTGAAGGTGATACACTTACTGTAGAAGCAGAAAACCTAAATGTAAAAGATAATATTATACAATTAAATTTTGGTGAAACAGGCGCAGGAGTATCTTTAAGATATTCAGGATTACAAATAGATAGAGGCACACTAGAACCTGCTTCATTCTTTTTTGATGATAATGACGATTCATTTAATTTAGCAACAGGATCCCCAGAATCAACATTTAACTATAATACAACATTAAGATTAAAGAAAATAACAACAGACACAGCAAGTCCTGATTTAGAACTTATAGGTTATGGCGAGGGTGTGCTAACAGTAACTGGAACTAACAATTACGAGGATCAAGTTACTGACGATGATGACATCCCAAACAAAAAATATGTAGACGATAGTATTAGAGACAATCCAACATTCCAAATTATTGATGATAATACTAGAGTTATTGTTACTGATAAAGAAGTTACAGGATCACTGCAATATCTAATAGATAATACAGGTTACAGTACATTTGGAGAAAGTGCGGTAAGTGTTTTAATTGACAACACTCTTAACACACAGTTTTATTCAAATAGAGCATTAATACAAGGGTTTGAATTAAACCAAAACGAACCTGGTAGTCCTGCAATTACTGTAAACAATACCAACGATAGTATATTTTTACAAACAAACGGAACAGGTAAACTAAGAACTAACTATGGATTACAACTAGAACAAATAAGTGTAGATCCAGCATATGTGCCTAATTCAACAATACAATTTGCAAAAGAACCTAGTATTGGAGATACAGGGTTGTTTTATAGAAATACTAACAACGATACGGATGAATTGATAAGTAAAAACAAAGCATTGCTGTTTAGCATGATATTTTAGGAAAAACAAATGATTAACAACCAACAATTAACTACTACAAGCGACACACAAGTTTTTACAGCATCAACAACGGGTGCCGCTATTGGCGGTGCTGTAACAGCACAAAATAGAGCTGTAACTAACATTATACTTTGTAACACAGGCGCAGTAACCATAACTGATGAATCAATTAATAGAACTTCGGTAGATGTTTACCTAGTAAAACAAGGTGAAACACCTGTTGATGCAAACAAAATTGTTTCAAGTTTGACTGTTCCTGCAGGCGAAACTGTTTTTTTCAGTGATGAAAAAATTATACTAGACGGCGGTGATGAAGTATGGGTAAAAGCAGCAGACGCAAATTTGATTTCAGTAACAGTAAGTTCGTTACCGGTATAGGAAAAAATAAATGAAATTTTTAAAGTCACAGTACGTATCAAAATATAGTCCTAACGATAACACAGTGCGTGTTAATCCTTATGGAAGAGCTGTGATGGATTTTAATGGCGGTATAATGATTCCAAAAGGAACTACTGCTCAACGTCCACAACTTACAGGTGTTAGACACCCTATTGATGGTAACGGATACTTAAGATATAATATAGACAATGATGCTGTTACAGGTTTACCGATTGGTATAGAAGCATATGTTGGCGGTAATTGGGAAGTTGTAAGAGCACCAGGAGCAGCAGCAGTATCTATCGAAACATTTGGACCAGGCAATGCTGTAGATACTTTGTTTGGACCTTTAGCAAAAGTTCCTTCTAGTGCAAACAACATAATTGTTTTAGTTGAAAATGTATTTCAAATACCTACAACTAACTTCACACTTAATCAAAATCCAACTTCAACAGGAACAGGAGCAGAAGTAGATTCTGGAAATTTTGTAACAAGTACAGAATATATTATCACTGCAACAGGTTCAACAGACTTTGTAGCAGAACACGGTGCTGCTGATAATAATCCAGGAACAATATTCACAGCCGCAAGTGCAGGAACACCAGATGCTACAGGGCTTGCAAGAGAAACTGGCTGGTATCTAACATTTAATTCTGCAGTACCACTTGACAAATATATTACAGTATTCTTTGGATTTGCAAACTAGGAGAAGTAAATGTCTCAATTGGGGCGAATTACAGGAGCATTACTACAACAGAATCTACATAGAGACGGTGTAGATCTTAAATTTAGTAACACCACATACGATTCAACCCCTGTACTATTCCTTGACGTTAACAACGGAAGAATAGGTGTAAACTATGATACTCCTCAGTATGATGTAGATGTTCCTACCACCCTGAGAAGCACACGAGTCCAAATTGATAATGTAGCAACTATTGATAGAGTTATTGCAAAAGCACCTGCAACTTTTTCCACAGTTTATGGACCGCTTAATATAATGCCGGCTACTCCTGGGGCTTACATGACATTCCAAAGAATGAGATCAGATGATTTAGATTTTAATGATAATACCATAAGCGGACTTAACACTAATCAAACAATTGAAGTTAGGTCTGAGTCAGGAACAGTAGATTTTCCAAGTGCAGCAAACATTTATGGTGACCTAGGAGTAACAGGTGACTTGACTATGGATGGAAACCTTAGTAAACTTGGCGACCTGACTATTGGAGACGAACTATATAATCCTGATGTAGGGGGCGGTTCAGGAGATGTTGTTGAGATAGTTCCAGACTTTTCACAATCGATTATTCCTGGCGATGACGCTACTTGGAATTTAGGTTCAGGAACACTTGTTGATAGTTCTGTAAGAAGATGGAACAATATTTTTGTAACAGATAATTTAACAAACACTGATACAGTATTACCATTAGAAGTTAGAGTAAGTGATCAACAAAAATTAGATGGTGTTAATAATCAAATTTTTGCACTACAAAGTAACGATGATATAATACTTGCACCGGATACAGGTATTAACATAATTGAATGGACGAAGTGGAATAATATAAGTGCATCAAGTACTGCTGCTAGTATCAGTGGTAATGTTTTAACAGTAGGCGGAACGATTACAGGAACATTTATACCAGGAATGTTACTTACAGGTGTAGGTATCATAGATGGAACTGTTATTACAGGCACTTCAACAGGATCAGATAGTGCTGGTACTTACACCGTAAACTTTAACTATGATGGTTCAGGATCAAGACCAGCACCTACAGGCACTATAGCAGTAACTGGTGCTACTGATGCAATAACAAATCTTACTGATATAGACGGCGGACCTAGAGAATATCCCGAAACACCATTAACTTTTGCAAATACGGGTATAGGTTACTTAAGGTTTCTTGATACAAATGCTTTATTAATTCCTGCTGCTGATGATGCTTCTCGTCCAGCTCGTCCTGAACTAGGTGACACACGTTGGAACGATCAACAAAATTTACTAGAAGTCTTTGCAGGTACTATCGAAGTAGTTACAGGCATAGGTGTTGTAACAGGATTACCTAATCAAACAGCAACTAGTTTAACAGGTGTTACAGATGGAAGCGGTGTTGATGCTGAATTTTCTATTACAATAACTTCCGGAGCAATATCTACTATAACTATTACCACAGTAGGACAAGGTTATATAACCGGCGACTTAATTACAATTACTGGTAACAATTTTACAGGAGGCTCTACTCCTACCAACGATATTGTACTTACAGTAGGTGCTCAAACAGACGACGGATATCAATTATCAACAGGTGGCGGTGCCGAAATCGACGTTCCTTTTATGGAAGATTTAGGCGATGCATACAGCCTAATACTGGGCTAAATTCTCCTTTTGGCTAAATACTTTTGTTAACGAAGACCATCGTTAATCTTTTACTGTGGTCAACTCGCAATGTAAGGTAGTTGGAGGGACAGGATCCCCGTGTAAGGAGAGCAAATGGCAATAGGTCGTATAAGTGGGCCGCTCTTAAAGGCAAATCTCATACGTAATGGCGTAGATTTGACTTTTAGAAATGGAGCAACAGACCCAGATATTTTATATGTTGATGTAAACAATGCTCGCATTGGAGTCAACAATTCAGCACCTACAGCAGATTTACACGTCACAGGAACTACAAGATCAACAAACATTCAAATTGATACTGAAATTGATATTGGTAATTTAAACATTACTGGTAACACTATCTCTAGTGATTTAGATACTATAAGTTTTGCTCCTAGTGGATCAGATCCTGTTATATATCACTCAAAAGTAGACGTTGATGATTTAAGGATAGAAGGAAATACTATTTCCACTACAGAATCTAATCAAAATTTAGAGTTTAGACCAAACGGAGCAGGCACATTAGAAGTATTGTCATCAGCAAACGTAGACGGTGATTTGTATGTAACTGGTAATGTAAACGTAGATGGCAATGTAACTATTGGCGGAAATATTACTATAGGTGATGACCTTACAGATTCAATTCAAATAAATGCGGCAATTAAAAGTGATTTGATACCTGAACAAGATAACACATTTGATTTAGGAAGCAGTGCATTTAAATGGAAAAATTTATTTGCAAATAATTTAAATACTGATTTACTATCACTTAGCACATTAGATGTTGGAGATTTGAGATTTCGTGATAACGAAATAACAACCACAACTGGTCTAGACTTACACTTAGATGGCAACGGCAGCGGCGGAGTAAGATTAGGAAACTTAAAAGTTACTGATAATGTGATTACAAACGTTGAACCAAATGCCATTACACAAATAGAACAAACAGGAACAGGGTATTTTAAAATTGCAGGTACAAACGGATTTGTACCTCCTAGAGGAAATACATCACAAAGACCAACTGCATATGCAGTAGTTGGTATGACAAGATTTAACACAGATACAAATGCATTAGAAGTTTGGTCAGGTACTGCTTGGGCAAGTCCTGCAGGTGCTTCAGGTGCTGTATCAGAAATTTTAGCAAATGATATTGCAGCATCATTTGCACTAATGTTAGGATAAGTATAGTATGCCAACAGTATTTAAAAACGAAGTAGTAACTGGAGTAGGAAAAACACCTGTAGATATCTTACAGATTATAGCAGGAGTTAGAGCAACAATTGTAGGTTTAAATCTAGCAAATACGTCAGACTTTGACATGGCAGTTGTAAACGTATACGTAGTAGATGAATCATCTACTGTTGCTAACTATGCTAGACAAATTCCTATACCTCCAGGGTCTAGTGCAAAAGTAATAACAAACGGTGAAAGGTTAATCCTTCCCGAAACAGCAGGATTAAGACTAGAATGTGATACTGACGATTGTATCGATGCTAGTATTAGTTACGTGGAGATATCATAATGAGCACATATTATTTTGGTCAGGCTGCTAATGAGTCACTTGGTAACAGTCCTCGTTATCTATATATGATTAGAAGAAACGATGACGGAGAAGTATTTTTAGAAAGAATTGATAATTTAATTAGTAAAGATACAATTCATCTTAATTTGCCTGGAAAACCTTCAGAAACTTTTGAAGACTTTGAACCAGGTATTGATTATTTTGAAGGAGTAAATGCAGATCACGAAGTTGAGGACGATAATTTAGTTTGGAGTCAATATAGATGGGATCAAAGAAGCATACTTTACTATGTAGATAGTAACGGTATGTTAACACAAAGAATTAACCAAAATTATGAATACCCAACAGGTAATTCCAGTTCGGAAAACCCTTGGAATTAAGGATATAGGAAATGGCAGAATTTAAGATAAGCAGACTTAGATATACTTGGAGATCAGGTTGGGTTACTGCAATTGTTTACAATAGAGATGATGTAGTTAGATATGGTGGACAAACTTGGGTTTGTGTAAGACAGCACACAGCAAGCGCATTTCAAACTGACCAAGAATATCTAGCAGATCCACAAGATTCAGAATTTACTCCTGCATGGAGAAAAATGACAGATGGTGTTGCTTGGCGTGGTAACTGGCAGACTGCAACTTTATATAATCCAGGCGATATCACACTTTATGGTGGTAAACTATACCTAGCAGTTACATCACATACTTCAGGATCTACTTTTGCAGCAAATGCTGATAAATGGGCAGAGTATGCTGACGCATACAATTGGGCGAATGTATGGACACCTACTACAAGATATGGTGTAGGCGATGTTGTTAGATACAATGGTAACACGTATAAATGTATAATTGAACACACAAGCGGTACTAATGATGACGGAACTGAAATTGGTAACAATGATGGTGATGATGATAGTACATTAGAAAATTGGGAAATCTTACATGAAGGAATTGAGTATGTAGGATCATGGTCAGACGCTACAAGATACAGACCAAACGATCTTGTGAAGTATGGTGGATCTATACTTAGAGTTACAAAAGGACACACCTCAGGTGAAGTAATTACAGATAACTGTTTTATAACAGAATTTCCTGGATTCAATTTTTATAATAACTGGAGTGGGGAAACATACTATGCAATTGGAGACATAGTAAAACATGGTGGATACATTTACATTGCTACAAGAAATAGTAATGGTGTAAATCCTTCAGCATCTTTTGCACCGCAATTTCCGCAAGACACATCATGGACTATCTTACATAAAGCAGCAAGAATTAGAGGACAATACTCCGAAAGTACAGCATATCTAACAGGTGATCTTGTAAGACGTGGCGGTAACTTATATCTTGCTTTAGCAGATACAGATGTAGCACAAGGCGATAGTTCACTAGCATTTTTAGATAATTCACAATGGGAAATAATTATTCCTGGAATAGCATGGAGAAACAGTTGGGCTTCAGGTGAAGATTATTCAGTAGGAGATATTGTTTTATACAGAGGTAATGCATATAAATGTAACTTCAATCATGATGCAAATACATTTAACTATCCTGGAGACAACGGAGAAGGTTTTTACTATTGGGATCTTTTATCACAAGCAGGCGACAACGTTGCTTTAAGTGCTGAAGGAGACTTGCTTACATTTGGATTCCAAAGAGCAGGTGATCTAAGTACAATAGGCACAACATCATTGCCAATAGGTGGCGAAAATCAAATATTAGTTGTTGATGATGCTAATTTTGTAGAATACAAAACCTTTGGAATAGCAAACAAATTCATTTATGTAGACAAAAATACAGGAGTTGATGACAGAACTACTAACAGAGGTTTTGATCCTCAAAAGCCTTACAAGTCATTGAGATATGCACTAGATAGAATTATGATGATGGATGACTATTCAAATATTTCTGTGCAAATGGGTACAGGATTATACGAAGAAGTATTACCATTGAGAGTCCCGGCAAACGTTGCAGTGCTAGGAACAGAATTAAGAAGCACAAGTATAACAGCATCTAAACCAGTTGCAGAATTAGCAGGTGATTTATCAAGTCATTATACTGCGCTAAGTTATTTGGCTACAATTATACCTAGCGTAATGACTAATATTGCTATAACTCCATCTACTTCTAATACTGTAGCACAAAATACTAATGCTACATTAAAAGGTGAAGTGTATGATGTTGATATTGCTACAGGAGAAGATTTAACATACGAACCAGTTCTTGCACCAGATGCACCTGATAACGTTGTAGATTTGATTACAGATATTAGAAGTTATTTAGATTATCACATTGCAGGCACAGGAGCAGAAGTAACAGTAACAGGATCAAACACTATACAAAATCATACAGTAGGTGAAAACTGGGCATGGTATAATTCAAGACAGATTCTTGAAGCAAACAGAGATTTTTTAATTGCTGAAGTTATAGCATATCTTACAGATAACGCAATCGCTTACAATTCTAATTATCTACAAGACATGATTAGTAGATATGTAGATGGATTTATAATGGATACTAGGTATTCAGGAAACTACAGTTCTTTGATAGAAGCAAGATATTACAGAAGACTTGTACAAGGATCAGAGCGCGAAGACATGTTTTATGTTAGAGATGCTACAGGTGTTAGAAACTTAACTACCAAAGGGTTAAACGGAGATTTAAATCCTGTAGGTGTAAACGAATTATATAGAAGACCAACCGGAGGTTCATTTGTATCACTTGATCCAGGCTGGGGTGTAGATGACGAAAGTGTATGGATTAAAACAAGATCACCTTACATTCAAAATGTTACGACATTTGGTACAAATTGTGTAGGACAAAAAATTGATGGTGCGCTACACGCAGGCGGTAACAAATCGATTGTTTCAAATGACTTTACGCAAGTTTGTAGCGATGGTATAGGTGCTTGGATTTTAAACAATGGAAGAGGCGAGCTAGTATCAGTGTTTACATATTACGCACAGATAGGTATGTTTGCAGAAAAGGGCGGTGTAATACGTGCTACTAACGGTAACAGTTCTTATGGTGACTTTGGTGCAGTTGCAGACGGTAACGATCCGACAGAAACACCTGCATTTGCAGAAGTTGATAACAGAACAGAACAAGCAACAATTGGTATTGCCTTTGCAGGAGAAGTTAACGATGAAATTCTTGCACTAGAGTATCGTAATGCAGGTCAAGAATATACAAACGCTACATATCAATTTGCAGGTGCTGGTACAAATGCAGAAGCAGTATTTGAAGAAACACGTGATGGCGGAATTTATAAGCACTTGTAAAAAACAGACCAGGCGATTCAGGTGGCACACCAGGTGCAGGCGGATACCAAAACATAGGTAATAACGCTCAGTTTGGTGATGAAACTACATTAACACTAGCAACAAATAGTGATTTTGAAGAGGCTGATATTCTTGGGTTACGATTAATTATTACTTCAGGTAAAGGTGCAGGACAGTATGGTTATGTAACTGGCTACAACAACATTAATCAAAAAGCAACAGTAGCAAGAGAATCAGACGGGCAGCCTGGTTGGGATCATATTATTCCAGGATTTCCAAGTCAGCCAGCACTATTTACTGACAACACATACAGATTAGAGCCTAGACCAATTTTCCAACATCCTGGCTTCGAACAAGAAGTTGTAGACTTAGCAGGTGCATCTCCCTGGACATCAATTGCTTATGGCGAAACAGAAGAAGAATACCAAGGTGTTACAGGAACTGGCGGCGGAGACAATGTAATTGAAGATGCAACATTTGATGTAACTAAATTAGGAAGAAAATATGTTGCAAGTATAGTCAGCATTGGAGCAGGATATACTGTAGGAGCAACTATTACTATTCCAGGTGACGAACTAGGTGGTGCAACACCTGAAAACGATTGTTATCTAGAAGTTGCAGGGGTGTCTGAAGATAGTACAAACACTCTTACAGCAGTATCAGTAACAGGAATTGCACAAAGCGGAAGATTTGTGTTATTACCTAGCTCTAGCACTGACAGTAGTTACAGTATTGACGGAACTAATTGGACACAAGAAACTCTACCACAAGGCGGAGATTGGAGAGCACTAGCAGCAGGATCAAATAGATTTGCGGCAGTTGCATATAATTCTGGAATTGGACTTTATTCTAAAAACGGTATAAATTGGACAGCGGTATCACTTCCTGTAGATAGTACATGGACTGATATGGCATACGGTAAATCACTTGTAGGTAACGGAGACTATGGAGTATTCCTTGCAGTATCTGAAACAGCCGATAAAGGAATTTATAGTATTGACGGTGGAGCAAGTTGGACGGAAACTGAATTACCAAACATAGGAGATTCAACATTTAACAAATGGAAATCTGTAGCGTACGGTAAAGGAAAGTTTGTTGCTATTTGTGATACAGGAAACTTTGCTGCAATAGGTGAATACAACGCACTTACAGATACTTGGACATGGAATGCAGAAATTATGGATGTGATTGATGACTCTGCTACAAAAGAATGGACATCAATTACATACGGAAATAACAGATGGGTTGCTATTTCAACAACAGGTGATCTTTCATATAGTTATAATAGTGTTACTTGGTACGGCGGAACAATGCCTACACAAGATGGTTCAACCGCACACTATTGGAAAAAAATAGCATACGGACAAGGAGTTTTCTTTGCTGTAGGTGATAACGGATTAAGACCTATCTCAGGTGATGTTCCTGCTGATTTGACAACACAATTTGCAGCAACATCAGAAGATTGTGTAACTTGGACTACTAGAACATTAACAAATAAATTAGAATGGGATACTGTTGGTTTTGGTAATCCAGATATAACACTTACTGACTCTACTACATTTTCAAATAGTACAGGTACATGGATTGTTGTTCCTAAGAATAGTAGCCAGGGAGAAAAAATACTAACTGGATGTAGAGCAAAAGGAAGAGTAATTGTTGAATCAAGAAACATTAACGAAATTAGAATGTGGGAACCAGGCAGTGGATATGAAACTTTCCAACCTACACTAACGTTTGTTGATCCTAACAACACAGTAGATGCATATGCTGAGATAAGGATTGCTGATAGAGTACTTGCACAACCAGGATGGGTAAACAGAGGTTCGGGTTATAGAACATCAAGTACACAAGTTACTGTGCTTGGAGATGGTTTTGCAGATAACATACCTTCAGGACAATTTGTAACAATATCAGGTATAGTTGGACCTGTACCAGGACCTGGTACACAATTAAGATTTAGAGGTGCAACTGAATTCTATACTACACAGACTGAAGAATTACTAGATGAAGATGCAAAAGGAAACAAAACTGTAAGATTTAGAATAACACCTAAACTAACTTTAGATGATTTCCTTGAACATACATCACAAGTAGAAATTAGACAAAGATATTCACAGGTTAGAATCACAGGACATGATTTCCTTGATGTCGGAACAGGAAACTTTGAACAAACTAATTATCCAACATTGTATCAAGCAGCAACTTTTGTTTATGCTCCGGAAAACGAAGTTTATGAAAACAACGGTGGTAGAGTATTCTACACATCCACAGACCAAAACGGTAACTTCCGTTGCGGAGAATTGTTTGCTGTTGAACAGGCAACTGGTATTGTTACTATTAGTGCTGACTTCTTCGACTTTGGCGGACTAACAGAATTAGCACTTGGCGGTGTTAGACTAGGTGGATCAGGGGCAGTTGTTAGAGAATTTTCAACTGATCCTTTATTTTCACAGGACAGTAACAATGTAGTGCCTACGCAAAGAGCAATTAAATCTTATTTACAAAATAGATTGAATGTTGGTGGTTCGGATTTATTGACAGCGAGCTTTATTGCTGGTACTGTTAAGGTAGGTCCAGATGCTATTGGTAACGTAGCAAGTTTAGAAAACTTATTTAGACAACGTGCTGATTTTGAAGGACCAAATGCTGGAATATCAGGCAGCATATTAGCACAAACAATGTTTATGAACTCATTTGGAATTGAGTAGTGAGGAACGGTATAATGATGCATATTGATAAATACATAACAACAATGGAAGCAAAAAATGGCAGAGTTTAAATTAGGTAGAATTAGATTTGTCTGGAAGGGCGACTGGACAGGTTCAACGCAATATTACATTGACGATGTAGTAAAATACGGTGGAAAAACTTATATTTGTGCTGTAGGACATACATCTGACAACAATTTTTACACAGACTTAGACTTTGTTCCAAGTAAATGGAACCAGATGAGTGACGGACAACGTTGGAGAGACGAATGGTCTGTAAGCACATCGTACGCACTAAATGATGTTGTTAGATATGGAGGCAGTTTATACATTGCAAACACTGCTCATACTTCTAATAGTGCAGCATCATCAGGATCTTCCGGAGTTGAAACAAGCACAGGATTAGAAGCCGATCAAGCCAAATGGGATTTATATGCAGAAGGATTAGACTGGAAAGCAGATTGGGCAATATCAACTAGATACCTAGTTGGTGATTTGGTAAGATATGGCGGTTATACATATAGATGTAAAACAGGACATACGTCAACAGCAGATGCAGCACTAGGACAAGAAGCCGATACAGCATATTGGGATACTTTTAACACAGGTATTGACTACAAAGGCGCATGGGCACAAGCAACAAGATACAAAGCAAATGATGTTGTAAAACAGGGAGCCGGTTTATGGGTTGTACCTGCAGGTGAACATCACACATCAACAGCAGATTTTGCTGCTGACGTGGCAGCAGGATCATGGAATCAATTTGTAGAAGGTTTAGAATTTGAAGATACATGGAGCATCAGTACACCATATCAAAATGGTGATATAGTAAGATACGGTGGTAACCAATATGTTTCAAAATCAACACACACAGGAACAGTTCCAACTGCTTCTGGAAATACAGATTGGGATCTATTTGCAGAAAACTATACATTCTCAAATGATTGGGCAATTGGTACAAGTTACAAAATTGGTGAAGTAGTAAGATTAAACGGATTTACATATAGAGCTAAAATAGATAGTTCATCTATAACAGCAACAGTATCAGAAACAGCAGCAGGAACAAACATATTTACTGCTGACGATACAACAGGTATGGTTGCAAACATGGCAATTCAATTGTCAGGTACTACATTTGGAAATGTATTTACAAGTGCAACTTACTATATTAAAACAGTAGACAGCGGAACAGAATTTACGATTTCAACTACACCTGGCGGAACAGTATTTACACCTACGTCAGCAACAGGTACAATGACTGCTACAGTAGCAGCACTACCAGGAAACGCAACTTATTGGGATCAACTTAACGAAGGATTAAACTGGACAGGCACATGGACTGATGACAGAGAATACTTCAAAGGCGATTTGGTCAGATTTGGTGCAAACAATTATGTTTGTATTCAAAATCATAGATCAGAAGCAGACGATGGATCTACTATAGGCGCAGAAGGTGGCGGAGCAGATAATTCAAGACCAGATCAAGATGTAACAGGTAGTTACTGGAATGCGTTTACCGTTGGTAGCGATATAGATGTACTAAGTGCAACAGGAGATCTTGTTTACTATTCAGGAGCAGGACCTGCTAGATTACCAATTGGTACAGAAGGACAAGTATTAGTTTCAAGCGGAACACTACCTGAATGGAGAACACTAGGTGCAACAGATCAAGTTTATTATGTTGCTCCTCATGGTACAGACGGACCTGCACCAACATACGGAAGAACTGTAGATAAACCATTCAAGTCAATCAGATATGCATGTGAACAAGTAGAAAACGGACCAAGAAATCCTAACGCACAGTATCTATTAGAAAGAAATAGAATATTTTTACAAAGAGAAACTTCTAGTTACATAGAGTATCAAGTAGCAAATGCAACACCAGGAAGTATCTGGGAAAATTTTGACTTTGATGAATATAAATGTGAAAGAGATGTTGGATTTATTATTGACAGACTTATCTGGGATATTGGACACGGCGGAAATTTAAAAGTACGTGCAGCAGCGTTATCTTTTGTAAACGGATTTAGTGCAGACGGTGAATTTTCAGACCCATCAGAAGATAAAGTATATGGTGGAGCAGGATTGGCTGCAGAGGCAGAACAATCTGTTGCTGCATACGGACATTTAGAAACAATAATTAATAGTGTTTTGAATAACACTGCACCGGCAACAGCGTACCAAGACAGCAATGACTCAACAGCGGTAGCAGCACAGTACATTGATACTAACTACACTACAGAAGCAGGAGTATCGGCTACAATCGCTACGCTAATGAAAATTGTTACTGATACAATTACAGCAGGCGACACAAGTGCTATTCCTACAAGATTAGTACCTAATGTTACAATTAACGTTAAGTCAGGTAGATACAAAGAGATATTACCTATTATTGTTCCTGCAGAAACAGTTATATTAGGCGACGAGGTTCGTTCAACAAATGTTGCAGCACAACAAGAAGCAGATAGTAATACAGATGTTACTGATTCTTATTATTCTATAGAAACTTTAAAACATATTAAAGGATTTATTGGTAATGTTGTTGACGGTACATCAGTTACTCCTACTACAGGAAATACAACTTCACAAGATCAAACATGGCCTTTAGCAGATGACGCTGAAACTGCAGGAATTACATCAAAATTAGTTGATGTGATAGCAGAGCAAATTGATTTTAAACTTGGTGTAAAACATACAACCAACTTAACAGAGCCAACAGGTTATAATTCATCTTACTTGTCAGGATATGGTACTGCTAAGAAAAATATTGAGTACAACAAAAAATTCTTACAAGAAGAAGTTATACAGTATATTACAAATAACTTTCCTACACTAAAATATAGTAAGACAAAGTGTAGACAAGATGTTGGATATATTGTTGACGCATTTAGTTATGATTTAACATATGGTGGAAACTATCAAATACTTAATGCAGCAAAAGCATATTGGGATGGAAATAGTTCTACAAGTGCATTAAATAGCAATGCAGTTACACAAACAATTTCAGCATATAACTATTTGAAAGAATTGTTAGCAAAAGTTGCTAGAAGTACAACTATTACAGGTTTACAAAGTACAATTCCACAATACATGAATGCAGATGCTGGTGCATCTGTTGCAACAGTTATTGAAAATAACTTTGATATTATTCTTAACACACTTGCTGGAGATTCAACAGGAGCAGACTTACCGTTTGTTACTGTAACTACAACAGCATCAAATGTTATAACAACAAGTGCAGCACACAATTTACAAGTTGGTGATGCATTTATTCCATTAGAAGCGTCTAATAACTTAGTAAAAGATACAAAGTATTGGATTATAAGCACACCAGCCGCTAACACATTTACAGTTAGTGAAACATTTGGTGGTAGTGTGTTTACATTAACAGACGCAACTGGTTTAAGTGTACCTGCACACGTAGAAAACTATCCAGCAGTAACTAATGCTGTAAGTTCAACAACAGCACTTATCACCGCTGCAGAGACCTTAGATGCGCAGCAAGAGGCCCTTGTAACACTGGTTGACAGTTACATTGATACTAACTATCCTACACTTGTATATGACGAGGCTAAGTGTAAAAGAGATACAAGATTAATACTTGAAGCAGTAATGTTTGACTTTATGTTAGGCGCAGGCGCAATTAATGCAGACTCAACAAATTTTGCTACACATATTGCATCATTAGCATACTTGCGTAGTACTTCAAGTGATGTTTACACTTTAGGACAAAAGACTGCAACAAGAGCTGCTTTTAAATATCTAGCAACTGTGATTGCAGGCGACACTGCAACTTACTTAAATAGTGACGCAACAGCGGCAGCAAGAGTTGCGTTGTTGATGGATAAACTAGACACAATATTCTACAGTGCAACTGATGAAGGTGACGTTTGTGCAACTGAAATTAGAAATAGAGACTACGCTAGATTAAAACTAGAAGAAAACAGAGACTTTATTAAAGCAGAAGTTGCTGCTTACATAGACGATGCATTCAGTGGCACTATAACAAACACAACAATAACAACAGATGTTATTACTATAAGTGATACAGGTTGGTTGAAAAGAAATGCAGCAATTAAATTTACAGGTACAACCTTTGGAAATATTGTTGCAGGTACAACATACTATGTGTACGATGTTGTTAGTGCAACACAGTTTAAAATTGCAACTTCACGATATGCAGGTAGTGCAGTAACATTAACTACTGCATCAGGAAGTGCAAATGTTGAAATGTTGTACGATGAAACTGCTTGTGCAAGAGATGTTGACACTTATATAGATGCACTTAAATGGGATCTGCAGTGGACTTCCAACTACAAGTCACGATATGCTGCAAGATACTATGCAAATGCAGTTACAGGATCACAAGAAGAATATTTCTATTACTTAAGAAACGGAACTGGTGTAAGAAACCAAACACTAGATGGCTTAAATGGCGACCTTTTACAACCAAACGAGTATGGAACATCAAGAGTGTCAGCGGGTGCATATGCATCACTTGATCCAGGTTGGGGACCAGATGATTTCAGAGGTTGGATTATTTCACGTTCGCCTTATGTACAAAACGTTACAACATTTGGTAACGCAGCCATAGGACAAAAAATTGACGGAGCATTACACAATGGTGGTAATGATTCAATAGTATCCAACGACTTTACACAGGTAATTTCCGACGGTATTGGTGCTTGGGTAGCAAACAATGGTAGAGCAGAGCTTGTATCAGTGTTTACTTACTACTCACACATTGGATACCTGTCAACTGAAGGTGGAAGAATTAGAGGAACCAACGGTAACAATTCTTACGGTGACTTTGGATCAGTAGCAGAAGGATTTGATAGCACAGAAACTACAGGAACATCTATAGTAGACAACAGACTTCAATTCGAAGCAACAGTAGGATCAGTAACTACAGACGGTGCAGATAAAATTTTCACACTAGAATATAATAATGCTGGTTCAGAATATACAGAAGCAGATATGGGACTGTTTGGTGCTGGATCTGATGCGTCTTCAGAATTAGGAAAAGAAATTAGAGATGATGCAGTATTCAATGTTAGACTGCTTGACAATGTAGACGATTCAACAAATGCACCAGAAGCCGCAGGTAACTTTGGTGGATTTGGTTACATACAATCAGCAAACACTGCACAAGGTGGTACAACTACACAGATTACCATTGCTGCAACAGACAGTCAAACAAGTACAGCATACATTGGTATGAGAGTTTACCTAAACGGTGGTAATGGTATTGGACAAATAGGTATAATTGATACTTACAACTCAGGAACAAAAGTTGCTACAGTAACAAAACCTTCTACAGGAGCAGCAGGTTGGGATCATGAAATTCCAGGTACTACAATTTCAGCACCGGATGCATCAACTACATATGTAATTCAACCAAATGTTACATTTGGTGCACCACCAAGAAGCGAAACAGCAAGAACATTGGCTGCTACTACTACTTGGGCTGACTTACACTACCAAAACATTTTTGAAAATTACCTTAATACAGCACCGAATTCTACTACAGGATCTGGTATTAATGCTACATTTGATGTTTTCAAGAAAGGTACAAAGTATGAAGTTGTTTTAAAAGCAGGTGGTACTGGTTACGGAAGATTAGAGACAGTTACTATTTTAGGTACAGCAGTTGGTGGTGCAACACCAGCAAACGATATAGTGCTTACAATAACATCTATAAACAGTAGCACTGGTGCTATAGTAGAATTTGACAAATCAGGTACATCAAACGGTGGTAAGTTTATTGCTTTACCAAGCGCAACAGGAAACGGCACAAATGTTTCCGCAGACGGTGTAACATGGACAACAGGTGGAACACTTCCTGCAACAACTACTTGGACAGCACTTGCTGGCGGTAGAATGGATAAAGTGGTTGAAGCAACAAATTTTGTTACTGGCAGAGCATACACTATTACAGAACCTGGAGATACTCCTTGGTTCTCAATAGGTGCAAGTGCAATTTTACCAGGAACAATTTTTGAAGCAACAGGCGCAGGAACATTTACAAGTGTTGCAGGTAAAGCAACTGAAAATGATGAAAGAGTAATTGCTATTGCAGGTGGTACAGGAGTTGACGACACAGCATTTAGTGCTGATGGCGGAGCAACTTGGACTGCAGGAGGAAACTTACCTAGCACAGGAAGTTGGAATGCAGTTGGTTACGGTGCTAACTGTTGGATAGCAGTTAAATCAGGCTCAACAGAAGCAGCAATTTCAGAAGATGGTGGTGTTTCTTGGAGCGTTACTGCTGCTAGTCTTCCAAGCACAAGCACATGGGATAGTGTTGCATATGGCGGCGGATATTGGGTAGTACTTGCTTCAGGCACAAACAAAGCAGCATGGTCAGTTGACAAAGGCGCAACTTGGACTGCTGTTACTTTACCATCAACTTCAGACTGGAGCAGTGTTGCATATGGTAACAACAGATTTGTTGCAGTATCAGCAACAAACGGTACAGTAGCCGCTTACAGTATTGATGGCGGTCAAACTTGGACTGCAAGCACATTACCTTCAACTGCAGGATGGTCACATATTGAATACGGACAAGGAACATTTGTAGCAGTAAGTGACGGCGCAAACTACGCAACATCGACAGATGGTATTGTATGGACAGCAAGAACACAATCCGAAACAAACGGACTTGTTGCTACAGCATTTGGTAATCCAAACCAAGTAGGAATGTTTGTAGGTGCTAGACAAGGTTCAGGAAACGGCGGTATACAAATTAAAGAAGGTACAAGAGCACAAGGTAGAGCATTTGTTGCAACTGAGAAAATATTTGCAATTAGAATTACTGAACCAGGTTCAGGATACGCTACTGCACCAACAATAACTATTACAGATCCTAATAATACATTTGAGGCTCCAACAGAAGTTAGAATTGGTAAAGGAGCATTAGCTCAACCATCCTTTAAAAACAGAGGGTCAGGATATGTTACAGCAAGTGCTGATCTAAATAGCGGAGATGGATTTGCAGATATCTTCCAAAGCGGATCATTTATAGCGGTAAGAAGATTATCAAAAGTTCCAGCAGTAGGTTCGAACGTAGTGTTTGGACATTTACCAGATAGAACATTTAAACTAGTACAAGTTTTAACACTGTTAGGCGAAAACGATGGTGCACAAACAGCATTCTTGCAGATTGCTCCGGACATGACAGTATTTGATACTCCACCGGATGGCACAAGTGTTGAAACTAGAATTAGGTATTCACAAGTTAGATTGACAGGACACGATTTCTTAGATATTGGTACTGGAGGATTTGCTTCTACAAACTATCCAAATACTCCAAGTAAGTTACCAAATCAAGCAAATGAAACCAGAGATGATAATGGTGGTAGAGTGTTCTTTACATCAACAGACCAAGATGGTAACTTCAGAGTTGGTGACTTGTTTACAATTGAACAGTCAACTGGTGTTGCAACATTGAATGCTGATGCATTTAATATTTCAGGACTACAGGAACTTACACTTGGAGAGGTTACACTAGGCGGAAATAGTGCAAGTATTACTGAATTTAGTACAGATGTATTCTTTAGTGCTAATTCGGACAATATTGTACCAACGCAAAGAGCTATTAAAGCATATATTAGTTCACAAATTGGTGGCGGTGGTGCTGCACTTAACGTTAACAGTGTAACTGCTGGTTTTATTACTATCCAAAATAATACGATAAGTACTACAACTGGTCAATCAATTAAAATGAATGCAACATTTGATTTTAGAAGTGGCGTTGTCGGTCTTCCGATAGCATTTAACTACTTCTTAACATAAATAACAGTGGAGAAGAAATAAAATGGCAACAGGAAGATTAGGAACTTTAGACGTAGCAGCAACTACATACGAAAACTTGTATGTATGCCCTGCAGACACTTTTTGCGTCGCTAGTGTAAGTATGGTTAACAGGACCACTGGTAACATTACTTTAAGAGTAGCGGTAACTACAGTGGCTGCACCAGGCACACCTGGAAACGACGAATTCATCGAATATGATGTAGTTTTAGCACCTAAGGGTGTGTTGGAAAGAACAGGTTTAGTATTAGACGCTGGTAAAATAATTAAAGTTTACGCTTCAGGTGTAGGTGTTAGTGCTGTAGCAATGGGCATTGAAACATCAACAGTTACGGCGTAATTAAAAGGAAAGTATAATGGCAAGAAAAATTACAACAGGTGAAGTCGGTGGTGCACTAGGTGGTATTAACATTACCAATACTACGATTAGTGCTGCTGAAGATCTTGATATCACTATTGATCCACAAGGTACTGGTAGAACAAACATCCAGGGTAACACGCATCTAGGATTACAAGCAGATTTAAGATTTGGTGACAGTGACGATAGTCATTACGTTGGATTCAAAGCACCTGCAACTATTGCAAGTGATGTAATATGGACATTGCCAGATGCTGAAGCAGTTTCAACAGGATATGCACTAGTAACAAACGGTGCAGGAGTACTATCATGGCAAGCAGCAGGTCCAGCACATGCTGATGAAACAGGTGATGCAGCAACTTATTATCCAGTAATCAGTACACAATCTGCTACAGGATTTTTAACAGAAACAAAAGTTTCAACTACAAAATTATCTTTCCAACCTAGTACAGGAACTATGTCATTAGGTGGAAATACTGCTTCAACTTCAATTACTACAGGTACACTTGTTGTAACTGGCGGTGTTGGTGTAAGTGGTGCCATATATGCAGGTGCAGATATATTAGCATATGCATCTTCAGACAAAAGATTAAAAGAAGATATTGTTAAAATTGATGACAGTTTAGAAAAAATAACAAAATTATCAGGATACGAATATAACTGGAATAGCATTGCACAAGAAATGTATCCAGAAAGAACTAAACGTGACGTAGGAGTTATAGCTCAAGAAGTTCAAGAAGTTCTTCCATCAGCAGTTGTAGAAAGAGAAGATGGTTATCTTGCTATAAGTTATGATAGTTTAATTCCACTGTTAATAGAATCTATCAAAACACTTAAACAAGAAATAGATGCAATAAAAGGAGGACAACAGTAATGGCTGTACAATTATCAAGTAAGGGTATTATCTATTGTAACGGACAGCACCAATGTAAAATTGCTGAAGGTTACGAATTTTATGTATATGATGGCGATTGGTGGACACCATGTAATGGCGGCAGATGTTGCCTATGGACTGTGCCAAACGGAACTACATCTATTAAATTTGAAATATTATCAGGTGGTGGTCCAGGTGGATCATCAGGCGGTGACTACGATAACGGTATCGGTGGTCAAGGCGGAAACTACGCTGTAAAAACATTACAAAAATCAGTTCATGGATTTGGAGATGGTAGCCAGTACACAATTTGTGCTGCTGGATCTTCAGCGTGTAGTTGTTGCTGTAGATGTAACGTAAACAACCGTCATGGTTGTAGAAGTTATGTTAACGGTACAGGATTAAGTAATTTCTGTGTAACAGGCGGCATGGGCGGCCCTACAGTTTGGGATAAATCATCAAACTGTTACAACTGTCACATTGGTAACGTTCAGTGTAACAGAGGTTTATATAACAGTTCATGGCAGGCAAACGCATGTAACGAAGCAAGTTATGGCGCAGACATGACATTTAGAGGAACAGCAGGTTCAATGAACAGACAGTACAACTGTTGTGCTGATTACTTTTCAGTAGCAGGTGGTCCTTCAGGTCCATTTGCAGCACCACACGGAGTAGGTGGTAAACACTGGTGTACAGGTAACTTGGCTTGTTGCTCGGCACACGCAGCATTTCCAGGAGGCGGTGGAGCAGGACATGGTACTGGTTCACGTAATGCTTGTTGGGGTTCATTTGGTGCTGGTGGATTAGTAAGAGTAACATATAGTTAAGGAGCAAAACATAATGGCAAATATCAAAAAGACACTAACTTACGCTATACCAGATTATATGTATTCAGGAACTACTGAGCAAGGTAAAACTAGTACGCAAGAATACGACGGACCAGATCATATAATTTTATGGATTGATAAAGAAACTGGATACTTAGAGCAGTGTCATGCGGAGCATGAAGAGCCTGATTGTCCTCTTCCATTAAACATTAGAAGAGAAATTCTTAGAGCAGACACTAATGAAAACACAATAAAAATTGCTTTATTGTGGGGTGGTGTACAAGAACCTAAAGTATATGAAGTAGAAGTTGGTCCTAGTGATCAACCAAATGCTATTATTCCTGATCCTACACACATTTGTGAAGTTTATAACGAATATGCATTATATGCAGATTATAAAGCACCATTACAGTGGGCTCCGATGGATAGAGCAGCAGCAGTTGAAGGTTGGGATTTCTTAAGAACTGAAAGAAACACAAGATTGGCTAATAGCGATGGTAAAATAGCAGAAGACATGCCAGAATCATTAAAACAGGCGTGGCGTGATTATAGACAGAAACTAAGAGATATGCCAACAGATTGGGCAGATGTTCCAGGTTATTTGGTTAGATTTCCAGAGTCACCTGATGATGGACCAGATCCAAACTTTAATGATCCGGATGTAACTGTTACAAGGATTGCTGACAGAGGCGATGCTGATGTTACTGCTATTAGTATGCTTCCAAACGGTGTAAACTAAACCACATTATTAATTAGGCTTTTCAGAACACAATAAATATTATAACAACAGCATAAGCAAAGGTTATAATATTAATGAAAAAAGCATTCTTTATCAACGGTGGTGCCGGTCGTGTACTTTGTGCGATTCCAGCATTAGAATATCATTTAAAAAATATTGATCCAACAGCACCTATTATTGTAGAAGGTTGGATTGATTTATATCTAACCAGTAAAATATTAGTTAACAATACCTTTCCTGCTAATGATCCTAATCTTTTTGAAAAATTAAAAGATAGAGAAATCATTACACCTGAACCTTACAAACTTAATGCTTATTTTACTCAAAGAGCAAACTTAGTGCAAGCCTTTGACATGCTGATTAATTATGATTATCCACCTGAAACAGTTCCGGAAACCAAAGTATACAATGAACTCTTTATAGGAAAAAAAGATATTGCAACAGGTGAAGAGCTAGTAGCAGAAGCAAAAAGACATTTCAAAAAAGATAAAGTATTAATATTTCAACCATTTGGATCTACTGCTACAATACATGGCGGAGTAATTGTTGATGAAAGTGGTAGATCGTTTGAAGTAGATGATATTGTAGACTTACTTGAAGAATTGAATAAAGATTATGCTGTTATACTAATGAGCAGTATGAAAATACCAACGGAACGAAACTTAAATGTAATGTTTCCGGAAGAAGTAAGTTTATTACAATGGACTGCAATTATAAATGCTGCAGATTATTTCTTAGGTTGTGATTCCGTAGGACAACATATTGTTCACGCTCTTAAAAAACCTGGAACAGTAGTTATAGGTAGTACATTTCCTGAAAATATTTCATATCCGGAAAGTACCACACTAAAAATTATAGATAACGGATTAGGCGAGAGAATATATTCTCCTCTTAGAGTTGTAATAGATATTAGAATTGATAGACATAACGAAAATTTAATGAAACTAAGTGACGACACTAAGAAAAAAATTGTAAAACAAATTAAAGATACTTTAGGAAAACAATAATGAGAAAAACAGGCTACATTGCAGGAATTGCTAGAGGGCATAATGCAGGTGTTTGTCTACTAAAAGACGGCGAAATTGTATTTGCAATAGAAGAAGAAAGATTATCTCGTTACAAATACGACGGTGGACCTTTTGCAAGTATGATTAAAATTTTAGATTATACAGATAAGATTGATTATCTTGCAATATCACACACACAACTTGCAGAGCCTATAAATGATTATGTGCCTCAAGATGTGTATACAGCACTCGCTAGAAAACTAAGATTAATTGACGATCCCGAAACACAGGTTTTTAAATATCATGATCAACATCATAGAAGTCATGCTGCACTAGCATTTTATAGATCTGGGTTTGAAAAAGCAAGTGCTATAATTGTTGACGGTGCAGGAACATTTGTAGAAAGACCTGACGGACAAACTATGTTTGAAGTTGAAAGTATATTTGATTGCACATATCCTGCAGGTTTCAAAGAAATTTATAAGCACTTTGGAGGCAACGGACCTTGGCAGACTGAACATTACAATAGAGATGGTAATGGCACAGAAGTAATGATCAACGATAAAGCAGGTATTGTTAAAGCATACGAAGCAGTAACAAGATTTTGCGGGTTTGATTCTATTGAAGCGGGCAAAACAATGGGTCTGTTTCCATACGGAGAACCACATAAAGCACCTAAAATTTACACTAACATCTTTGGTGGTAACAAAGACCTATTTACTAACACATATCCAAACGGAGCATGGGTCAATGAATCCCAATTTCCAGAAATAAGAGACAGAATGTATGATCCTAACGATATAGTTAGTTCGGTTAGTGATCCTGATAATCCAGATGAACAAAACAAAATTCAAGAATTGCTTAGAAAATCTGATAGAGAAGATGTTACACAACTTCCTTCACGTAGAAACATGGCATACAATGTTCAAGTAGAATCTCAACAACTTGTACTTGATTTAATTTTAAAATCAATTGAACGTACTGGAAATAAAAACATTGTTATTAGTGGCGGTTACGCACTAAACTGTGTTGCTAATTATTACTACTTAAAACATTTACCAGAAGGTGTAAAGATATATGTAGAACCTGTTAGCAATGATGCAGGTACTGCAATGGGCGCAGCATTTTATCATTATTATAAAACATATGAAGATAAAAAAGTCAGACAAAAAGACGAAAATTTATTTTTGGGGCCAGTTCAAACTATTACAGAAGATACAATTAGAGAAACTGCAAAAAAATATAATGGTAAGATAACAACAAATGTAGATTATAAACAAGTTATTGATACTATTAGAAACAGAAATATTGTAGCATTATATCAAGAAAGAGGTGAAAGCGGCCCACGTGCATTAGGTAATCGTTCTTTAATGTATGATCCAACAGATCCAGACGGTAAAGATTTTGTTAATTTAGTGAAGAAGCGCGAATATTTTAGACCATTTGCTGCAACTGTATTACAAGATGATGTACATGATTGGTTTGACTTGCGTGGCATGGAAGATTCACCAAGTATGATGTATGCTGTTAATTGCCAACCTGGAGTGAAAGAAAAAATACCAGCAGTAATACATGTAGACGACACATGTCGAATACAAACAGTATCTAAAGAACAAAATGTACATTGGTATAACCTAATTAAGGAATTCAAAGATCAAACTGGAGTACCTGCATTGTTTAATACTAGTTTTAACTTAGGTGGCGAACCACTTGTTGAATCTATTGACGATGCTTTACGCACTCTTTACAACTCAGGAATAAATTACATTTACTTTCCTGCTGTTAAAATACTAGTAGAGATCACACATAACGATAGAGCTTAAAGGAGAATAACATGGAAAAAGAAAATGAAGGAGAAATTTTTTCTTTATTTCCAACACCTTTATACACACATAAACTAGTAAATCAAGAATATACAAATGTACAAAACGAATTACAGCCTATAGTTGATAATCTATACAGCGAAGGAACTTGGGGACAAAACCCAAATTGGAGTTCATCTTCACAATATCTATCTAATCAAGGTGATTTTTTTGAACATCTATTGCAATTGAAAAATATGAAAATTACCGGTGAAACTATTATGCGTCACTGTGTAAATTATATGGCAGCATGTAATGTTCAGCCTGCCTACAAAGCAGCAATGACTTCTTCGTGGTTAACATTAAACAAGCCTGGCCTTTCATCGCATATTCACGATCATGGTAACGCACATATTAGTGGAGTATATTGGTTTAAAACTGGTGGCGATGACGGCGACATTGTATTTAGAAATACATTGAAAGCGTTAAAATGCAATCCTATTGGCAGTTCTATTGCACACGAAAATTCTTTTCCCCCTGAGCAAGGTAGGCTAATTTTGTTTCCAGGATTTTTAGATCATAGTGTAAATGAAAACAAAACTAACAATGATAGAATTAGTTTGTCTTTTAATATCTTGTTGGAAACAGGTGCAGTATAATGTTGCATATTTTTGGCGATAGTTTTTCTATTCCTCATGCACATATGAAAGAAGTATTTGGTCCTAATAAGACTGAAGTAACATATCTACCTTTAGAAAAAAGTTGGACAACAATAGTAAGTGATGCTATAAGTAAAGATCCTCATACTAACTATGCTATTTTAGGTTGTTCTAATGATTACATTTATCAGCAATTACGTGAAAAAGAATTATTGTTCAAATCAGGAGACTGTGTTATAATACAATTAACTAATTTATATAGAGAATGGTTCTTTGAAAATAAACCATATATGGCTGTTCATATGGCAACACAAATGACTCCTGGTGTAGATATTACCCAACAAGAGTATGATGCATTAGAAATGTATAAACGACATTTGTATTCAGAAAGGCGCCTCATTTTGCATTATCATACACTGCTTGATGCATTATCTCTTAGAATAAACTTGTATGGAGAACAAAATATTAAGTGTTTAATTTTACCAGGCTTTCATAATATTCAAGGTATAGAAGGAAACTTGTGTGAAGCATCTGGATCAGAATTTGATAATGAAAAAACTTCTATGGCATACCATGAAAAAACTGGCGACAATAGATTCAATCATTTTTCTGAAGTTAATCATAAAATTTTAGCAAGTAAAATAATTAATTTTTTTAATACAGGCGAAACTATTGACTTAACATCTGGATTTAAAACTGGTATAATGACAAAGGAAATATTAGAAACATGTTAAAACTTTCACTTGAAGGATATCCAGTTGGTATAAAAGAATTAGAACCACAAGACTTAAAAAGTCTACAGGATCATTATCTGCCGTTAGTATTAGGAAAGAATAGTGCTGGAAGTTCTAACAGTGCAAGTAAAATTACTAACAATCTATCTCAACGCTGGGACGATTCTGATTTTTTTAAAAAATACAATGATACTATATTGCCAGCACCTTATATACAAGATTATATTGATTCATATTTGTTTAAATTTCCTTATAGCGTAGATATAGAAACTTGGTACAATGTACATGAGCAATATGATCATCAACAATTACATGACCATATTACAACTAACGTACCAGCGTTTTCTTGTGTTGTAATTTTAAAACAGCCTAGTCCAGAAGCAGGACAATTTGTTTTTAGAACTCCTAATTTATCTAATCATTTAAAATATTTAGAATTAGATCCTATGAATGATTATCCTAATGCTTTTTACCCTGAAATGAAAGAGGGTTTAATATTAATGTTTCCTTCTTGTTTAGAACACTACGTACATTTTAATCAAACAACTGAGCCAAGAGTTGTTTTTTCTTCAAATATAATTGTAAAAAGAAAAGGTGACTTGTACTAATGGAAACTATCATTCCTTTTCCTATCACTGTTAAACCATTTAAACAACATAGTCAACTAAAACAGCAGATACTTGATGCTATTCAAAGACAAGAAAATGCTGAACATATGACTGCACCTGACAGTGATATTATTAAATGCGATTGGAATACTGCAAGATATGATGGCAACAGAGAATGGCTTAAATTAATAAACCCTCCACTTTCTATGCATCTTGACGATTGGTGCAAAAACATGGGATATAAAACATTCGGCATAACTGAAATATGGTTTCAGCAATATGCAAAAGGTGGTAAACACGCATGGCATACGCACAGCAATAACTTTACAAATGTTTATTATGTAAACTTACCAGAAGATGCACAAACAGAATGGATTAATCCATTAACTAAAGATAAAAACACATTTGATGTACATGAAGGAGATATTGTTACATTTCCTAGTTGGGTTATACACAGAGCTCCTGTTAATAATACAGAAGAAACAAAAACTATTATTTCGTGGAACATGGATATATCAATAGAAGATTAAACTTATGAATAATATTACAATAGGATTAGATAGAGACGGCACTATAAATGAAGATATTGGAACTTATGTTACCCATCCTATGCAATTTAAACCTATCACAAATAGTTTAGAAGCAGTAGCACTTCTTAGGAAAAAAGGTTATAATATTGTTGTACTAACTAATCAAGCAGGAGTTAGTAAAGGTATAATGACTACTGAACAAGTTGCTGTTGTGCATGACTATCTGCTTAATTTGCTAGGACAAGCAGGTTGTGAGAGTATAGATGGAATCTATTATAGTCATACAAGTCAAAAAAACGATATCTTTGCAAAGCCTAATATAGGCATGTTTAAAAAAGCAGAATCTGAGTGCGATATAAAATTTAAAGGTGGATTTTATGTTGGCGATAAGTTAACTGATTTAAAGGCAGCAGAAAAAATAGGCGCAACACCAATATTAGTTCGTACAGGGTATGGTGAAGAAACAGAAAAAAAATTAAAAAGATTTACCTACAAAAATCTTGCAAGAAAAACAATGGTATTTGATAACTTATGGGAATTTGCTAGTTCTTTACCTGATCCAGAAATAGAAAATAAATCTGCAAATACTGCATTGAAAGCGTCTTTTATTTAAACACCATCTATATATTCTTTTACAGTTTTAAATTCTATATCAAAAATATTAAGCAACTTGGTTATATCAGCACAGGTATATTCTTGATATTGCCCTTGTAACCCCTCAGGCATTGGAATATACTTAATATCTGCATTATATTTTTTTGCAATTATTTCTGCTACTGTTTGAAAACTAGTTGTAGAGCCTGTACCAATATTGTACAAACCAGACTGTATGTTATTCAATATCATCTGTTCATGTATATCACATACATCTCCTACAAATATAAAATCTCTTAGGTACTTGTCACTGTTTTCGAACAATGTAATAGTACCTTCTTCTTTTGCTTGTGTTGTAAATTTTGTTATAGGACTTGCTTGATTTCCCTTGTGTTCTTTAGGACCGTATACATTAAAGTATCTCATACCATGTACACAAATCTTGTGTTCCTGCTGCCATACCCATCTATCAAATAGATATTTGCTCCAAGCATAAGGGCTCTGTGGTTGTTTAGGGTCATCTTCTCCAAACTTTTCATATGGTCCATATACACTTGCACTAGATGCGTATTGAAGATTTACACCCCTAGTGTTACATTCTTTGAATATCCATTTAGAAAATTCAAAGTTTTGTAACATGATCTTATCAACATCTCTTTCAGTAGTACTAGATATTGCTCCTAAATGTATTACCCAATCATATCCGTCAACACTAGGTTTATGATTTTCACTATAATCATAACCGTGAACTTCGTGTTCTATTCTAAGTTTATCAATTAAATGTCTTGCAATAAAACCTTTATCACCTGTAACTAATATCTTCATATCTGTTTTAAATCCTCTTGTGTAAGCACGTATACTCCGCTGTGCTG
>Ga0181553_10000518_pt1 | contig 33387 bp, 37 predicted proteins | sample 011ome_17_FD_133753 | JGI IMG/M metagenome (GOLD analysis project Ga0181553, IMG submission 133753) | Coastal salt marsh microbial communities from the Groves Creek Marsh, Skidaway Island, Georgia - 011502XT metaG (megahit assembly) | ecosystem: Environmental > Aquatic > Marine > Intertidal...
CACTTTCGTGGTGGAAGTACGCGACCTGAATGATCGCACCTGGATGGATGCCTCGGGCAATTTCCTCAGTCGCACGGCCGTCATCACCGAGCGCTACACGATGACGGATGAGGACACCATCCGATACGAAGCCACCATTGAGGACCCCGAGGTTTATACCCGCCCCTGGACCATCAGCTATCCGTTGGTGCGCCAGCAGGACATGGTGCGCCTGCTGGAATACCAGTGCCAGGCCGAAGTCGAGGAAGCCCGCGGGGATTTCGAGCGGGCACTCACCCAGTGGTACCCGGCACCGATTCCTGACGAAAATGTGCCATTTGACGCCGATGCTTCAGCAGACCTGCCCCTTCCGGCAGCACCTGCCAATGTCGCGCGACGGGATGATGGCACACCGGATCTCACTGGCCTGTATACCCAGGGCGCCATTGCCAACTACGGCCTGGAAAAACGTGAAAACCTGCCCCTGTTTCCCCCGGCCAACGGTGTCGTCATCGATCCGGCAACCGGCATCCTGCCTTACCAGGACTGGGCGCGGGCAGAAATGCTGGAGCGCCGCGAACCCTGGCGCGGCTATGACGACCCGACCGCACACTGCTTTGTTGGCGGCATTCCCCGCTCCCATTATGTGCCCTCTCCGTTTTTCATCATGCAGCCGCCCGGTTACGTACTGGTGCTGCATGAACGTATGTCCTACCGCGTCATTGACCTGAATCGTACCGAACACCTGCCGAACAATATCCGCCTCTGGATGGGCGATGCCCTCGGGCACTGGGAAGGCGACACCCTGGTCGTGGAATCAGCCAACTACAACGGCAAGGCCTGGCTCAATGAACTTGGCGATGTCACCAGCCATGCCCAGACGGTGGTCGAATCCTACACACCCTCGGAAGCCGGCCTCATTTACCGTGCCACGGTGTCCGACCCGATTCCCTACAGTCGTCCCTGGACCCTCGAAATGCCCATGCCACGCCAGGACGGGGAATTGCTGGAGGTGGCCTGTCTTGAAGATAATAACGACCTGCAGCACCTGAAAGACGTGCGCGATGAACACCGGGCTTCACAGGGCAACTGAACACAAAGGAAACCTGTACCATGAAACTGCGATTAATCCTGAAAGTACTTCTTGTCTCCTGCCTCATGCCTCCCGTCACCGGACTTGCCCATCATTCCTTCAATGCCGAATTTGATATCGAGAAACCCGTCTCACTGACCGGCAAGGTTACCCGCATGCAATGGTCCAACCCGCACGGCTGGGTCTATATCGACGTGGAGAACGAGGACGGCACCGTCACGAACTGGGCGCTGGAAACCAGCGCTGCCAACAACCTCATTCGCCGAGGCTGGAAACGCGAAGACCTGCCGGCCGGTACCACCATCGTGGTGGAAGGTTTTCAGGCCCGTAACGGCTCTCCGACGGCGAATATTCGCGGCATCGTCCTGGAGGATGGCCGCCGCCTGTTTTCCGGTAACGCGGACGAACTGCGCAACTGAATTTCTTTCGCATCCAGCGGGCTTCCTGCGGCCATGGCAATGACTGTTGGCAAGAAACTCACTTGCCGGACACCATAACTTCAAGGAAGATGACCTCATGTCTTTTTCCAAGCACCTGCTCTTCCTATGCTGATGCCTGACCGGGATGTTATCCACCCCGGCGTTTTCCCAGAGCGCCCACAGAGCACTTTGTGCTGAACCGGCTGACAGCGGCCGCACTCTGGCTTCGCCCTTGATCAATAATGCGCGTGCCTACCTGGTCATCTGCAGTGGTCCCGGCAACGACTGTGACGCGCTGACCCTGCCTGTTGCCCAGGAGTCTGTCCTGTGGGCACGGGTAATGAACACCCCCCGGCTGGCGCCAGTGTAATTTTGCAGGGCCAGTTTGACGAGACCGGGGCTATTGTCAGTGAAATGATCGTACCCGAACTAGAAGCGCCCGCGCCTGCCACCACAGCCGCAGTAGCAGAGTAAGTTCGCGCGCCAGCAGTGCAACCGGTCAGTCACCGGTTGGGCTGGCTGTGGCAGCCACAACTCTGGCAACAAACACCGGAACGTCTATGGGCAACGGTGGCAGCACTAGCACTCAACCGGGTCTACCTCACCATTCCCACGCAGAACGGCCGCATCATGGGTGCCAAATCAGGTGTCGTGAAAATCACAGTCTCACGTGCAGACGGCGTGATTTGCGGGCACACATCATGGGGCGCCTGGCCAGTGAAATGATTCATTTCGGCATGGCCGTCGTGGAAAATGAAAAGACCACCAACGAGATTGTCGCCACGGTGTACAACTACCCGTCTCTGCACGATCTCTACAAGTACGCCTGTTTTGACGCACTCGGCAATCTTCGCGACCACAAGATCAAGGAGTTCTGACGTCAGCTGTCCGCATCCGGCTATACACATGTCCGGGTTCTACTTTACTATGATGTGAAACTGCAGTGTGTACCTGCACCTTGCATGGAGACCCATAATGACCAGTCGCCGCACATTTCTATCTGCCAGCATTGCCTCCCTGTCCGCCCTGGGCATGCCCTCACTGCAGGCGCAGGCCGGCGATCTTACCGCGCTGTCACTGGTGGAGGCCTCGGCCCTGATCCGGCGACGCGAAGTTTCCCCGGTCGAAATCACCCGGGCCTATCTTGATCGCATTGCCCAGCTGCAGCCCCTGGTCAATGCCTACAACACCGTGACAGCAGACGTTGCCATGGCCCAGGCACAGATCCTGGAGCAGGAACTCATGCGCGGGATCTGGCGTGGTCCGCTCCACGGCATCCCCATTGGCCTGAAAGACAATATTGATACGTCCGGCATTCTCACTACGGCATCCAGCACCCTGCTCAAGGACCGGATTCCTGATACTGATGCGCCCATCTATACGCGGTTGCGCGCAGCCGGTGCGATTCTGCTGGGCAAGCTCAACATGCATGAATTCGCCTGGGGCGGCACGTCGGCTATTACGCATTTCGGACCTGTTCACAATCCCTGGCACCTGGACCATATTCCCGGCGGGTCTTCCGGTGGCTCTGCTGCGGCCATGGCGGCACGCATGTGCTGCGCGGCTTTGGGCACCGATACCCTGGCGTCCATTCGTTTGCCTGCAGCCTATTGCGGTGTGACCGGCCTCAAGGCCACCCATGGCCTGGCATCCATTCGCCACATAATTCCCGTGGCTGAATCGCTCGACCATGTCGGCCCGCTATGCGGCAGTGCTGCGGATGCCGCCGTCATGCTACAGGCCATGGCCGGCTTCGATCCACTCGACCCGGTCAGCATCCAGTCCAGCGATACTGATTACCTGGATGCCCTGGCGCGGCCGGTTAACCCCCTGCGCATCGGCCTGCCCACAGGCGATTACTTTGCCCGCCTGCACCCGGCGACGGAGGCCGCTGTGAATGAGGCACTGGTGGTACTCAATGGCATCACAACGGGTTCACAGGAAGTTACCCTCCCCACTGTGCCTGATTTCTCGCCACTGCTGGCAGAGAGCTATGCCTGGCATGAGGAGTATCTGGCCAATCCTGGCAATCACAGCGCGTACGATCCCGTTACCCTGGAACGGCTGCTGGCAGCCGGTGCCGTCAGTGCCGCCGACTATATCCGAGCACAACAGGATATGGTGCGTGCAAGACATCAGGTCGCCGAGGTGTTCAACAGCGTGGACGTACTGATCACCCCCACTGCGCCCGGGTTGCCCGAGCGTATCGACAGTGCCATCAATCCCGCCGAAGCCTCCGGGGCAGAGCCATCGACCCGCAACACGGCTCCTTTCAACCTGTATGGCATTCCCACCATCTCAGTCCCGATTGGGTTCAGTGACGATGGCCTGCCCATTGGCTTACAGATTTCCAGCGCCCACCTGCGTGAAGATATACTGTTCAGCCTTGCCCATGCTTTCCAGCAGGCCACCACCTGGCATCTGCAGACGCCGCAACTGGCTTGAGATTGCAAGCCATACTCCAGGCCAGTCTGACGATTTTAATTACTGCTTGAGGGGATGTTTCACTACTGGATCTGAATCAATATCTACAGGGCTTACTCTTGGGCTGATGCAGCCCTCTTTTCTCCTGCCAAAATAAAGAGGCTGCTTCCGCCAACTACATATTCTCCTCTGTCACCACTTCCGTCAGGATGCCGGCAAACTTTTCCATGGCGATGGCTTTCAGGTCAAAGGAGAGTTTCTGGAACAGATGACGGGATGACGAATTGATACGCCATGCGGCGACATGGTTGCGCACGACGGGTTCCTCGTCGAGTGACAGCACATGGATGGCGGCGCCCTTGCTCAACTCACTCTGCACGAACAGTTCCGGCAGGAAGGCCACTCCCAGGTTCATCATTACCATCTGGCACAGGGTATCAAGGCTGTTGCCTTCGTATTCCCGTTTCAGGCTCGCACCAAAGCGTTCGCACAACCCGGCAATCTGGCGGTGCAGGTGATAGTGGTCATCGATGGTGAGCACGGACTGGCCCTGCAGATCCTTGCCGCTGATGGTTTCCTTGCTCGCCAGTGGGTGGTTTTCCGACACCACGATTTTGATAGGCTCGGTAAAAAGCGGCCGTATCCGGTTATCGGTGGACTCCATGGGCAGGACGGTCATGATGAGATCGAATGTGCCCTTGCTGAGACCAACTTCAAGATCGCGGGGGTCGCCTTCACGCAGGTGCAGCTTCAGTTTTGGGTAGCGCTGGTGCAGCTCTGGTAACAGGTGAGGCAACAGGTGTGGCCCAATGGTCGGCGAGACGCCCAGTCTGAAGGTACCACCCATATCGCGGTTGCTGCTGAGGGCGGTTTCCATCATGTACTGGTAACGGTCCAGGATATCCCTGGCGACCGGCAGCAATTCCCGCCCCTCTGGTGACAACAGGGTGCCGGCCCGGGAACGTTCGAACAATTGCACGCCAAGCGTCTCCTCCATGGCCACGACCTGGTTGGTGAGGGTGGGCTGGCTGATACCCAGCTTGGCAGCCGCTTTGCGAAAGTTCGAGGAACGCGCAATGGTGACAAAATACTCGAGCTGCTTGATGGTCGGTCGTTTCGTGCTCATGGCCTGCTGTAACCCCTGCACGGGCTTGCTGATAGAGTATCGTTATATAGATTGACTGGCATTATAGCCCTGGCCTGCACTTTTTCGAGTCATTATACGGGGCGTGACGGGAGAAATTCCGTGTTCGATATGCCTGCAATCCGCTGAAATTTCATCGCTGAGAATCGGTCTAACCTATTGAAAAAAAAGGTAAATAATTTCATTTCACAAAATCCGCAAAAAAATCTTTACACACCCAGAAAAAATTCTAAAATGCGCGCTCGCCAGGAATTCAGCACCTGTGCTTTCCTTGTTTCTAACCCGTGTTTTTAAACGCGTGTTTCTAACACCGAAGATAGCGGACTGCTCTGGCGCCTTGTTTGGTTGCGTATAGGGTGATTTATGCGATGCATAAGTACAATTCTGTTTACGCAATGGTCAAAGCAATGCGGCCGGAACAACCCGTTTACTGTCTCCGACCGTCTGCTGTAACCATTGCCACTCGTTGGTTCCAGGATAATTTTCCTGGCCGTGTTCTATTTGCCGTAAAAACCAATCCGGAATTTGTCCGGACGGTTTATGAAGCCGGTCTTGAGCATTTTGATGTCGCCTCCCTGGGTGAGATCGAACTCGTCCATCGCACAGCCCCCGGGGCACGCATGTCCTTCATGCACCCGGTCAAAAGCCGTGAAGCGATACGCCGGGCCTACTTCGAATACGGCATCCGTGACTTTTCCCTGGACAGCCAGGCTGAACTGGACAAGATCCTGACGGAAACGGCTGGCGCCGAGGACCTGAACCTGTTCGTACGCATCAGCGTGTCGAACCGGCACAGCAATCATTCGCTGGCGGGCAAATTCGGCACCTCTGGCCAGGAAGCGGCGCAGCTGCTGTTCCGTGCCAGGCAGCATGCCGACAAGCTCGGTATCTGTTTCCATGCCGGTTCCCAGCTGATGAAGCCCGAAGCCTTCCGCATTGCCATGCAGGAAGCCAGCGCGCTCATCATCAAGTCCGGTGTCATCATCGACATCATGGATGTGGGCGGCGGCTTTCCGTCCGTCTACCCGGGCCTGGTACCGCCACCTCTGAAAGACTATATCGAGGTCATCGTTGAGAGCTTCGAGGAGTCCATGGTGCTGGAGACCTGTGAGCTGTGGTGTGAACCCGGCCGCGCCCTGGTCGCTGAGGGGGCTTCACTGGTGGTGAAAGTGGAACTGCGCAAGGACGATGCCCTGTACCTGAACGACGGCACCTATGGCGGTCTGTTCGATGCTGGCCAGCCGGCCATGGTCTTCCCGGTGCGCAAGGTCAGTGCCTTTGATGAGTTCGCGGAAGAGGAACAGTTCCGTTTCTTCGGCCCGACCTGCGACAGCATTGACGCCATGGCTGGTCCGTTCACCCTACCCGGTGATATCGATGAAGGCGACTACATAGAAGTCGACAACATGGGTGCCTACAGCATCAGCATGCGTACCGACTTCAACCATTTCAGCGAGTACACGCAGGTCATCGTCGACAACGTGCCTTCACTGTCACTTTACCAGGGCGACCTGGAACAGGTTCCTGCACCGCTAAAAACCGGAAAAAAACACCATGCCCGCCTGCCCCGTTTGCGAAAAGCACCGGTTGGCGCTACGGTCAAGGCAATGATCAAGGAAACCCAACATGACGCAAGCTAAAGCCGACAAAACCGAGCAGTATCGCGCCGAGATGCTGTCCAAAACCGTTGAGCACATAGACATCACCAGTTTCGATGCGCGCCCGATTATCGATGCCATGCGCAAGATGTCATTCACCTCGCGTGATCTGGCCAATGCGGCCGAGATGTACAACGACATGCTGGCCGATGAGAAATGCTCCATCATCCTGACGATTGCCGGCTCCACCTCTGCCGGCGGCTGCATGGACCTGTACACCGACCTGGTGAAGCACAACATGGTGGATGCCATTGTCGCTACCGGTGCCACGATCGTGGACATGGACTTCTTTGAAGCCATGGGCTTCAAGCACTATCACGGTGCTGCCGACATGGACGATCGCGAACTGCGCGACCTGTATATCGACCGCATTTACGACACGCTGATCGATGAAAACGAACTGCAGGCCGTGGACCATGCCATTGCCGACATCGCGGATTCCCTGCCGGCCAAGTCCTACTCTTCCCGTGAGTTCATCCGTGAAATGGGCCGCTGGTGCGTGGATAACGCCAAGAAGCACAACTCCCTGGTGGAAACCTGCTTCAAGCACAACGTGCCGATTTTCTGTCCGGCCTTCACCGACTCCAGCGCCGGTTTCGGCCTGGTCGTACACCAGGACCGCAACCCGGACAATCACATGACCCTGGATTCCATTCGTGATTTCCGCGAACTGACCGATATCAAGATCAAGGCCGGTACCACTGGCCTGCTCATGATCGGCGGCGGCGTGCCGAAAAACTTCACCCAGGACACCGTGGTCTGCGCGGAAATCCTCGGCAAGGAAGTGGACATGCACAAATACGCCATCCAGATCACCGTGGCCGACAGCCGCGATGGCGCCTGCTCCTCTTCTACCCTGAAGGAAGCCTGCAGCTGGGGCAAGGTGGACCTGGCCCGCGAGCAGATGGTGTTTGCCGAAGCCGGTTCCGTGCTGCCGCTGCTGGCCAGTGATGCCTGGCACCGAGGTCACTGGAAAAACCGCAAGGCGCGCGAATTCAGCACACTGTTCGCCTGAACCCCTGATCCCGCCCGGGGCTTACCCGAGCGGGATTATTTTTGTCTGCATTGATAGATATTATCTATAATTAATAGAAATAAATTATTTAATAAATATCAATAGCAAGAAACTTCGAAAAGGAAAGACCGCAATAATCCGTCTGGCAGTAAATTCGGGGTAGAATCAGGGCTAACAATACAAAAGTCAGTAACCACTTACTATAATATAAGCTACTGATTTTTAATGATATAAAAGAAATATCTGCAGAAAAACAGGCCTTACTCGGCGATAACCTGCCTGATCCAGTCCAGGTGACTCGACACCCTTTCATACAACTGAATGGTGCCATACAAGCCCTGCACGGGTGGTGATTCGCCTTCTTCCAGTTCCCCCAGCGCGATACCCATCAGGACCAGGCCATCCTCGGTTTCGAGCAAGGCCGGCCCGCCACTGTCGCCCAGGCTAGGTATGCCTTCCAGGTCCAGCGCCTGGTTGCCGATTTCACGGGGATCATCAAAGCGGAAGGTCAGCCACTGCCCGGCTTCCTCCACCCGGTTCTCGGCGCGGCGAAAGTGGCCGTCATTATTGCGCAATCCCAGCGTGCCGATGCCGGTGAACCCCCAGCCCAGCAGTGACAGCACCTGATGGACTTCATGGATGTCGTGGTTGATCAGCACCGGCACCACACCCTCCACATCGCGATCCAGCCTCAGCAGGGCCAGGTCGACATCACGCATCTGGTCACCGGTGTTGCTCTGTGGATGCATTTCGAGCTGCGTCACCTGGTAGGTGCGACGGGCAATATTGACGGTGTAGGCTTCCTGGCGCGCCAGGGTGTCTGCCATGGGGGTTTCGCGGGCACAATGGGCAGCGGTAATAGCCCAGTGCGGACTAACAAGGGTGCCCATACAGCGCTTATTCCCATACCCCTGGTGCAGGAAAAACAGCTGTGGGTAGCGGGTTTCATCCACCCGGTAACGGCTGTCGGCCTTGTCGTGCCGAATGATGATTGCCTGGCTGGTTGCCGGCAGCACCAGCAGTGCCAGGCAGCCCAATAAGGCGAAAAATGCGGCTCGTACACGCATACAGGCTGCCCGGTCAGTCGTCCTGTTTGTCATGATGCCGGCCAGCCACATCGGACACCCGGCCCACGCGATGCCTGGCCTGCTCTTCCCGAATGCGTGACATACCAATGTTGGGTTTGTACTTGTTGTTGGCCGACTCCTGGATCACCATCCAGGTGCGGTACAGAAAATACAGAATGCCGATAAAAACCAGCACCAGGATACCGACTATCATCCACTGATCACCGGTCAGGGCGCCTGGATTCTGAAGTGCTTCAAGCATGGGTTATCCCTCGAAAAAGGTCCGATTATAAGAATTGGCCAGTCGAATGCCAGCCGGCCCGCTAGAGGCCGCGGCTGTCCTGCTGGTTGATGGAGCGAATGTAGAGCTCGATCTGCTCGAGCCGGTCGAAGGGATCGGAGAGTTCCAGCAGTGCCTGCTTGTCACGATTGGCAATGGGCAGCAGTTCACTCAGGCGCCAGGCGATTTCCCGCAGATTCTCAAAACTGATGTCGAGGTTGAGTTCTTCGATTGCCGGATGCTTCGAAAGGCCCTGCAACAGATCGACATATTCGCGAAATTGCTCGCCCACATCGACCGGGTCGGAATCCACCGAATCAAACTCCCGAAACACCACCTCCGCCATGCACAGGTCATTGTCCTCCCGCCAGGACTCGATCACCTTGAACGTGGTATGCCCCTCCACGGTGATGCCCAGCAGGCCGTTGGGCAGCTGGTTCCAGTCCACCACGTTGCTGTAGGTACCGATACGATGAATATCCAGCTTCTGCCCGGGGCGCGCCACCTCACTGCCCGTCTCGATCAGTACCACGCCGAAACCGGTCTGGTCTTTCAGGCACTGGCGAATCATGTCCACGTAACGCGACTCGAAAATCTGCAGTGAAATCCTGCCCTTGGGAAACAGGATGGAATTCAGCGGAAAAAGCGGAATCGTTTCCAATGTTGTCTCAGTTAATGTCTGTCGTGGTCGAAGACCGGGGCTGGCTCGACAGAGCCGTCATCCGGAAAGAAATCATGTGACACTGGCTTACTTGTCCAGGGCCTCGCCGAGGCGCTGGTGAATACCTTCAAACCCACCGTTGCTCATGATGACCACATGATCGCCGGGCCTGGCATCTGCCACGAGCGCATTGATGATGGCTGTCGTCGAATCCAGGCTGCGGAAATCGGTATCGGCCTCGGCGCCGATGGCATCCAGGTCCAGACGCGTAGCCTCGGATTTATACCAGATCACCAGGTCTGCAGCCGATAGCGCGGCCGCCAGGGTATGTTGATGGTACCCCATTTTCATGGTGTTCGAGCGTGCCTCGATGACACACAGCAAACGCCCCTTGTCTGCGCTCTCCGTGAGGCGGTTGCGAAAGCCATCCAGCGTGGTTTTGATCGCCGTGGGATGATGGGCAAAATCATCATACAGCTTGACCCCGCCAAACTCTCCGAGCATTTCAAGGCGGCGCTTCACGCCGGCAAATGCGGACAACGCCTCACAACCCTGCGCCAGCGTCACCCCGGCATGGGCTGCTGCAGCAAGCGCGGCAATGCCATTTTGCATATTGTGATCACCCAGCAGGGACCACTGCACTTCACCGCTCTCGTTACCATGGGTAACGCGAAACCTGGCACCCTGGGCATCCAGTTTTTCAGCCTGCCAATCGGCATTCGACGCGCCGGAAAGGCTGAAGCGGGTCTGCTTACACCACATGCCTTTTTCAAAAACCGCCTCCAGATTGGCGTTGCCGGCGGGCGAAATCACCAGTCCTGTTCGCGGAATGGTTTTCATGAGGTGATGGAACTGTGTCTGGATGGCAGCCAGATCAGCAAAAATGTCCGCATGATCGAATTCCAGGTTGCCCAGGATAGCCGTCCTGGCATGGTAATGAATGAACTTGGAGCGCTTGTCGAAAAAGGCACTGTCGTACTCATCGGCCTCGATGACAAAGAACGGTGAACTGCCCAGCCTGGCGGAGCAGTCAAAGTTTTTCGGCACACCGCCGACCAGGTAGCCCGGCTGCAGGCCGGCATGCTCGAGAATCCAGGCCAGCATACTAGTGGTCGTGGTCTTGCCATGGGTGCCAGCCACAGCCAGCACCCAGCGTGTGCGCAACACATGTTCGGACAGCCACTGCGGCCCGGAACAGTACGGGAGATTGTTCTCCAGCACATATTCCACCGCCGGATTACCGCGGGAACAGGTGTTGCCGATCACGATCATGTCGGGCGTACGGCCCGGTTCAGTGAAATGTGCCGGGTCATAACCCTGGGAAAGGGTAATTCCCTGCGCTTCGAGCTGCGTGCTCATGGGCGGGTAGACGTTCTGGTCACTGCCGGTGACTTCGTAGCCCAGCTCCTTGGCCAACACGGCCAGGGAGCCCATGAATGTGCCGCAAATGCCCAGAATATGTATATGCATAGTGGGTCAGAATTCTCTCAGATCGAACAAAGCTATGCTATTAAGATCGGTCATTCTTTATCACTGACATCAGTGCGGTAGTCGCTGCTGCGCTCGACATCTCTTCGTTGCTCGTATGCTTGGTCGGTCACGTATTATCGATACGCTCCCTTCCTTTGCGCACAAGCGCCTCGACCTGCCATCGCTCGCAACGCTACCAAAATTCTAGCCCTAATGGGCTGACAGGCGTCAGCCAGGCGAACTTTGTTCGCCAAAACTGCTTAAATTTTGGTGGCATCGCAAGCGAAGTCCAGGCAAGGCAAAAGATTTTTCGGAGGCCGGGCACAGTGCTGTAGCAAGGGCCCATGTCTCGAAAAATATTTTAACGCCGCATGGGCGAGCGCAGCAGCTACAACAATCCTGTTTAAGGCCGTCACAATTCAGTAAAATACTGTCACAAAAGTATGGAGCATATATGTCAGGTAATAATATCTTTTACGCTCAATCGGGCGGTGTGACGGCCGTCATTAACGCTAGCGCTTGTGGGGTGATTGAGACGGCGCGCAATCATCCGGAGCTGGGTAAGGTCTATGCCGGCAATAACGGCATCATCGGCGCCCTGCGTGAAGACCTGATCGATACCAGCCAGGAAAGCAACGAAGCCATCGCGGCCCTGCGTTACACCCCGGCGGGCGCATTCGGTTCCTGCCGTTACAAGCTGAAGAGCCTGGATGAGAACCGTGCCGAGTACGAGCGCCTGATCGAGGTATTCAAGGCCCATGACATCGGCTACTTCTTCTACAACGGCGGCGGCGATTCCCAGGATACGGCCCACAAGGTGAGCCAGCTCAGCCGCGAGATCAACTACCCCATCACCTGCATCGGCGTGCCCAAAACCGTGGACAATGATCTGCCGATCACCGACAACTGCCCTGGCTTCGGTTCCGTGGCCAAGTACGTGGCCGTGTCGATTCGCGAAGCCGGCCTGGATGTCGCCTCCATGTGCGAAAGCTCCACCAAGGTCTTTGTCATGGAAGTCATGGGTCGCCATGCCGGGTGGATTGCCGGGGCTGCCGGCCTTGCCGCGGAGCAGGAAGGCGATGCGCCGCATGTCATCGTGTTTCCGGAAATCGCCTTCGACAAGGAGGCCTTTCTCGCCAAGGTCAAAAACTCTGTCGACCAGTACGGCTACTGCGCCATCGTGGTATCGGAAGGCGCACATTACGAAGACGGCACTTTCCTGGCCGACCAGGGCACCCGGGATGCCTTCGGTCATGCCCAGCTCGGGGGTGTGGCACCGGCACTGGCCAACATGATCAAGGATGCCCTGGGTTACAAGTATCACTGGGCCGTGTCTGACTACCTACAGCGTGCTGCAAGACACATTGCCTCTGCCACCGATGTGGAACAGGCCTATGCCATGGGCAAGGCGGCCGTGGAACTGGCCGTGGCCGGCAAGAATGCCGTCATGCCAATCATCGTGCGTGACAGTTCCGAACCGTATGCCTGGCATATTGGTGAAGCCGCGCTGGCTGATGTCGCCAACGTGGAAAAGAAAATGCCGCGTGAGTTCATCACCGAAGACGGCTTTGGCATCACTGCCGCAGCCCGCGAGTATTTTGCTCCCCTGATCCTGGGCGAGGATTACCCGCCCTATCACAACGGCCTGCCGGCCTATGCCCGTCTGGCAAAAAACAAGGTGCCGAAGAAGCTGCCGGCCTGGTCCGAATAAGCCAGACCGGAAGCCGCCCGCATGCTACTCGACATTTTTGCCATCATTGCACCGGTCTTCGTCTGTGCCCTGATCGGCTACACCTGGGTCAAACGCGGCATTGCGTTTGAAACGGCGTTCGTGTCCACGCTGGTCATGAACATCGGCGCACCCTGCCTGATCTTTGCCACTTTCATGGATATCGAGCTGGAACGCTCGGCCTTCCTGTCCATGGCCGGCGCGGCGTTTATCACCATGACAATCTTCGGGATTGTGGGTTTCTTCATCCTGAAAATGTTCAGCCTGGACCAGCGTGCCTTTCTGCCCAGCCAGATCTTTCCCAATGTCGGCAACATGGGTCTGCCGCTGTGCCTGCTGGCCTTTGGTGATGAAGGCCTGGCGCTGGGCCTGACCTACTTCACCGTCAACATCATGTTCGGCTTTACCGTGGGCATCGGCATTTCCTCGGGCAGCTTTTCCATCAAGGAACTGATGCGCAACCCGATGTTCTGGACCGTGATCGTGACCGTGGCGCTGAAATTCAGCGGCTTTTCCTCCCCGGCCTGGATCTACAACACCACCGATCTTATCGGCGGATTGACCATTCCCATGATGCTGATTGCCCTGGGGGTCTCGCTGGGACGTTTCAAAATCACCAGCCTCAAGCGCAGCGTGTCGTTGTCGGTGTTACGCCTGGGCTTTGGCTTCCTGGTCGGGAACCTGGTGGCGATGGCGATGGGCCTGGAAGGCGCGGCAAAGGGCATCCTGATTATGCAGTGTTCGATGCCGGTGGCTGTTTTTGCTTACCTGTTTGCCATGCGCTACGACCGGCAGCCGGAAGAAGTGGCCGCCACAGTGGTGATTTCGACCCTGATGGCGTTTGCGCTGCTACCCGCGCTGTTGTGGTACGTGCTGCCGTAAGTTAAGGCATTACCTGTCGGCCAATGGCCGAGTATTGCTGATCGACCATGCCTCCACGGCAATGCTTCATGATGGCAACCAACCCCGTAGGTCGGCATAGCGCAGCGTTTGCCGACTGCATATGTTTCACATCATTCGATTGGATTTGTCGGCAAACGGCCCTGCAGGCCTATGCCGACCTACAATCCATCCAGCTTGTAGGCCGGAAGAGGCACGAAGTGCCGTCATCCGGCATTGGTGAAAAGTGAACGGGTGAAACAGGTATTCATTTGCCGGATGACGCTTCGCGCTTCCAGCCTACACCATCAAGCTTGCAGCAAGGCCGCAGCTGCAATCGCCGCTTCCTCGCCCTTGCCTTTCATGTGGTCAAAGAAGAACGCATGATGACTGTCATCGGCAAAGGTGACCTTGGGTGTCAGCACCACTGACAGCACAGGCATTTCCAGCTCTAACTGCACCTGCATAAGCGCCGTGATCACGGCCTGGGCGACGAATTCATGCCGGTAAATGTCCCCGTCCACGACCAGACCTGCCGCAACAGCCATGGTGTAGTCGCCGCTTTTGAGCAACTGCTTGATCTTCAGGGGAATCTCGAAGGCACCGGGGACGGCAAACACATCCACGTCGGCGTTGACGCCCAGATGCGCCAGCTTGCCGGCAAATCCCAGGTGGGCCTGCGCCACAATGTCGGCGTGCCAGCTGGCGTGAACAAAAGCAATTTTCGGGTGGGATTGACTCATGACGTGCTCCAGACAAAAAACAGGGGAGCAGGAAAAACAATGCAGAATACATACCAGCGAAAGCGGCATGCATCCCCATCACCATTCTCTTCCATCCGGACTGTCACCGTCGGCTTCGGTCTCTCACCGAATCTGCTGACCCCGATACCCATGGCACCGGGCGCTCGCGGGCTGAACAGGCCGAGCCTGCATCACCGCCGGTAGGGAATCACACCCTGCCCCGAGAATGGTGCGCATTTTAACGTAACGAGGTAGGTCGGCATAGCGTAGTGTTAGCCGACAAGACCCTGGGCATTGTCGGCAAACGGGTTGCGCCCTATGCCGACCAACGATTTGCCTCTTGCATCCGAACTTAAGGTGCCAGGCGATGCTTGTGCCATGCGCCGTCATCACCCAGCTGGTATACAAAACGGTCATGCAGGCGATGCTCGCCACCCTGCCAGAATTCCATCTCATGGGGGACGACACGAAAGCCGCCCCAGAAATCCGGCAGCGGCACATCGCCGTTGGCGAATTTTTCCTTCATGTGGGCGAGCTGGACCATCAGGAAATCGCGCGAGGAGATTTTACGGCTTTGCTGCGAAGCCCAGGCGGCCAGCTGGCTTTCGCGAGGGCGGGATGTGAAATAGCGGACGGACTCCGCCGTGGAGACTTTTTCAGCCCGGCCGCAGATCTTCACCTGACGATCCAGGCTGTGCCAGGGAAACAACAGGCTGACCTGGTTGTTGCCGGCAATTTCTTCGGCCTTGCGGCTGCTGTAGTTGGTATAAAAGATAAACCCGCTGGTATCGAAATGCTTGAGCAGCACGATGCGCTGGGAGGGTTGGCCATCAGGAGAAACCGTGGCCACGACCATGGCAGTAGGATCCTGGAGCCCGGCCGCAATCGCTTGGTCAAGCCAGTGCTCGAACTGATCACAGGGATTGGGCTTCAGGTCCTGTTCGGTCAGGCCGCCTGCCGTGTACTCACGCCGGAAATGATCGATATCCATGGCCAGGGACTCACTTACTGCTCGAAGCGCTCATCGTAGATGCGCTCATCGAACTCGAAGGTGCGCCAGGCCTTGTAGCCGTTGCCATGATCGAAGTAGCCACGCCCATGTTTCTTGTTGGCAACCCAGTTACCGACATATTTGGTACCGTCTTCCCAACGATAGGTGCCTTCACCGAAAAACACGTCATTCTGGAAATGCCCGAAGTAGTTCTCGGTGTTTTCGCGCAACCATTCTTCGGTATAACGGTCTTCTGACCAATCCGGCACGCGAAACGCCTGCACGCCCATGCCGTTGCGGCGATCGTTGCGCCATTGACCCATATAGACATTACCGCCCTTGTCCCACAGAGTACCGCGGCCTTCCTTTTTGCCATTGCGGAAGCGGCCTTTGTAATGCTCGCCTTCATCGTTGTAGGTCAGGCGCCCAAAGCCATGGAATTCCCCTTTCAGGAAATCCCCGCGATAGGTTCGCAGGCCGCGATCGGTCTCTTCAACCAGGGTGCCTTTGCCGGTTATGCAGTCACCGCTCAGGCAGCCCAGTTCATCTTTGTCTGCAGCCAGCACCTGGGAGCCCAGGAGCAGTGACAGCAGCATCATGGTGTGACTGGCAGTGAATCGCATTGCGTTGATCATCCTTTATGCTGATATGCTGAAATGAGTTGGCAAACAGGAACTGTCGTCCTGTCTATCTTTCAGTAAGTGTGGGGATTGTAGCCGATAATTCAAGACCACCCTAACCGGCCAAGACCACCCTTAAAGCGTTAGACGCCCGGGCAGGTGGGAAGGTTGCGCGGTATTACCAGTAATTTTCGGTGGTGATCTGCCCGGGCTTGCGGCGCAGGTTCTTGGCAAAGCCCCTAGCCTTCAGCAGGTCGACCGCATCCTTGACCATGTCGGGATTGCCGCACAGCATAATCTGGGAGTCGGCCACGGCGAGATTCAGGCTAACGTTTTTTTCCAGGCTGCCATTTTCCAGGGCTGCGGGAATGCGACCCTGAATAGCGCCGTTAACAGCCTCACGACTGACAAAAGGCTGGAAGCGAAAGCGGTCCCCATACTTGTCGGAGAACCCGTTGATGACATCCTGGTACTGCAGGTCATCGTGAGTGCGCACGCCCTGGATAAGCACCAGGTGCTCGTATTTTTGCCAGGGTTCGTCGGTTTTCAGGATGGACAGAAAAGGGGCAATGCCGGTGCCGGTCCCGATCATCCACAGATCCCGGGACTGGGGGACTTCGTCCAGCGTGAAAAAGCCGTTGGCAGGATCCTTGACCAGTACCGTGTCACCCACCTTGAGATCATAGAGCGCATTAGACAACGCGCCACCGGTGGCCGTGTAAAAGAAAAATTCCAGGGGCGATTCGTGGGGGGCGCTGAGAAAGGAATACGGTCGGGCGACCTGCTCGCCATCAATGTCTAGGGCCAGGCTGGCAAACTGGCCGGCCTTGTAGGGCGAAATGGGGGCATCAATCTTCAGCGTGAACAGACTGTCATGCCAGCGGATATTGTCGACTACCTTGCCTTCCAGCCAGTCGGACATGGGCGTTCCCCCTTCAATCAAACAAGACACAAGCTTAACACCCCGGCTGCACGGGATGAAGCGAAAGGGTTATCGGTCGGGATAGCGAAGCGATTGCTAATATGCGTGCCCCCCTTTTATCCAAAAGAACTCTTCCACCGGATAAAGTGACAACGCGGAAAATCGTAGGTCGGCATAGCGAAGCGTTTGCCGACATGGATATACCTATTGTCGGCAAACAGGCTGCGCCCTATGCCGACCTACAACTCTCGGGACTGTTCTAGTATTCTTGCCCGATCAATTTCACGAAGCAGGATTCGCATTATGAGTTGCAAAGTTGCCTTTATCGGCCTCGGCGTCATGGGTTACCCGATGGCGGGTCACCTGGCCAATGCCGGCCATGACGTTACCGTCTATAACCGCACCGCCGCGAAAGCGGAAAAATGGGCGAACACCTACCCGGGTAAAACCGCCCCGACCCCGGCTGCCGCCGCTGACCGTGCCGATTTCATTTTTACCTGTGTCGGCAACGACGATGACCTGCGTGCTGTCACCATTGGTGATGACGGCGCCTTCAGCACAGTCAAGCCCGGCGCTGTCTTTGTCGACAACACCACCACGTCTGCCATCGTGGCGCGCGAGCTTTCCGCGATTGCCAGCGAGAAAGGCTTTGTCTTTATTGATGCGCCGGTCTCCGGCGGTCAGGCCGGCGCCGAGAACGGCAAGCTGACCGTGATGTGCGGTGGTGACGAAGCCGCCTTTGAAAAAGCCAAACCGGTCATTGCAGCCTTTGCCGCCAGCGTGAAACTGCTGGGACCGTCCGGGTATGGCCAGCTCACCAAGATGGTCAACCAGATCTGTATCGCTGGTGTCGTTCAGGGCCTGTCCGAAGGCATAAACTTTGCCAAGCGGGCCGGCCTGGATATTGAGAAGGTGATCGACGTCATCAGCAAGGGGGCGGCCCAGTCCTGGCAGATGGAAAACCGTTACAAAACCATGATGGCCAACGAGTTCGAGTTCGGTTTTGCCGTGGACTGGATGCGAAAGGATCTGGGCATCGCCATGGAGGAAGCCGGCAAGAACGGTGCCTCCCTGCCGATGACAAAAATTGTCGATGGCTACTACGAAGAAGTGCAGAAAATCGGTGGCAACCGCTGGGATACTTCCTCGCTGATTGCCCTGCTGGAAAAAGACTGAGTTTTCGCGCACCCGGGCGCCGGCAGGCACTTTTGTTGGCGTTCGGCAAAGTCTTTTTAAACCGCCGGTTAATTTTTTCGCCCCGTGTTGACGCGTCGGGTTTTTCTGGCTAGAGTCAGACCTGAATCAAGGCAAGTCAACTGTAGGATTATGGAATTAGTCGACAGTCACGCCCACATTCTCCGACTCAATATTGCTGGTCACCCCGTCGAGTGGCTCACCTGGCAGGAAGCCACTACCCTCTACGCAAGGCAACTCATTACCTGGACTCTCGGGTCACCCATCCTGAAAGTACGCGGCGGCACCTCTCGCCTGACCGGTGAACAATCCAGCATCGAACTGCACAGCATCGTCGCCTGCGCCGGCGAGCTGCATACCGGCCAACCGAAAAAACCGGCCCTGAGCAACCGCATCCTGTTTCGCCGTGACCAGAACCTGTGCATGTACTGCGGCAAAGAATTCAGCGACAAGGAACTGAGCTGCGATCACATCGTGCCGACCTCACGCGGTGGCGCCAACACCTGGGTCAACGTGGTGGCCGCCTGCCGTCGCTGCAACCATTACAAGCAGGACCGCACGCCGGAAGAGGCGCACATGGAACTGCTCGCCCTGCCCTTCGAACCCAACCCGGCCGAATACCTGGCGCTGGTCAACAGCAAGCGTATCAGGGCCGACCAGATGGAATTCCTCAAGTCGCAGTTTTCGAAGAACTGTCGGCTCCAGTAGCTTCTCAATCGTAAAATTATTTTTTGGGTAACCGCCGGATGACTGCCCTGCGGGCCTCTTCCGGCCCACAGCAACCGTTTCCAATGTCTGTAATTGTATTGGGCTTTATGTCGGCAAACGGGCGGCGGCCTATGCCGGCATTGTGAACGAATCATGTAGGCCGGAAGAGGCCCGCCGGGCCGTCATCCGGCATTCTCGAAAAGAGAGTTTATTTCAGAAATTTGTAGACCATCGACTGGAACAATTCCGGCTGCTCGGCATGAAGCCAGTGACCGGCGCCGTCGACTTGCTCGATGGATGAGTTCGGCAACAACTTGCCGATCTCTTTCTCATGTTTCTTGAGAATGTAGTCGGATTTGCCGCCTTTCAGGAACAGGGTCTGCCCTTCAAAGGGGGCTTCCCCGGTCAGCCCGCTGATCAGATCCTTGTAACCCTTGCGGATAGCATCCAGGTTCATGCGCCACGTGAAGTTGCCTTCCTCGTCCCTGATCAGGTTGGCCAGCAGGAAATCGCGCACGCTTTTTTCTGGCACATATTCCTCAACCACCTCATCAGCATCATGGCGACTGTCCAGCAGGTCCAGGTCAAGAATGCCCAGGCCTTCGAAAATGGCGTCATGATGCGGCTCATAGGCAACCGGGGCGATATCCACAATGACCAGCTTCTTTACCAGCTTCGGCCAGGTCAGGGCCAGTTGCATGGCTGTTTTGCCACCCATGGAATGGCCGATGAAATGGGCGCTTTCGATCCGGTGCAGACGCATGGTGTCACGCACATCGGCGGCCATGGTCTGGTAGCTCATGCCGTCACTCCATTCCGAGCGGCCGTGGTTGCGATGATCCATGCCGTAAACGGTAAAAGCGTTGGAAAAGAATTTGGCATGCTGGCCCCAGTTGCCCTGGTTGCCGAACAGGCCGTGGAGAATAATGAGGGGTTCGCCGACTTCAGAGTACTGCTTGCAAAAAAGTTTCATATCCCGCAAACCTACCGTTGCTTAATGCCTGGAAAACGTCAGGAAAGATTATCCTTGATCCACTTCAGAACATCGTCGTGATGGGTTTTGGTGTTCACTTTTTCCATGATGTGACGCACCTTGCCGTCTTTGTCGATGATGAAAGTTGTGCGCTTTAGCCCCATGAATTCCCGGCCCATGAATTTTTTCAGGCCCCAGACGCCAAACTTGTCGGCAATCTGGTGATCCTCGTCCGACAGCAAGGTGAAATTGAGGTTGTCGCGTTCGGCGAATTTGCCCAGGCGAGCCCAGGGATCGATGCTCACGCCCAGCACTTTCACACCCATTTTTTTCAGAGCTTTTTCACTGTCGCGAATGCCGCAGGCCTGGACAGTACAACCCGGTGTCATGGCTTTGGGATAGAAATACAGGACCACCACACTGCCCTGGTAATCCTTGAGACTGTGTTTGTCGCCGTTCTGGTCCTGCAGGGTAAAGGCAGGGGCTTTATTACCGATTTTGGGAAGGGGGCTTTCAGAAACTGTAGCTTTAGACGGCGCCATTGACTCCTCCATGCAGCACTACTGTTGATATCGGGGCGAAGGATAACGCCCGCCACAGTCCTCGTCAAAATGGATTTTCTGGGCGTGACCAGGGCATCCAGGACGGCGTCAATATCCGTGCCAGGACAGCTTTCCGGGAACAGATTTTCCTCCATGTCGGCAGCCTCAGACTCGCCTTCCGCCCGCAAACGGGCGATTTCCTTTAACAAGGCGTCGCGGTCTTCTCGATAGGCCAATTGGCCATCCCGGATGTCACGGCGGGCAGCCTGGACGTCCTCTGAAGCCAGGGTGGCAGCATTGCCCGCTGCCTCCTCAAGCGCTGAAGCCTCCGCGGCCCCGTCATCGACCCGGATAGCCCCTTCCCGAATGGTTTCGGACTGCTGCTGGTGACGATTGACTCCCGGTGCGGGTTGGTCGGTGCCTGGCTGTTCGGTCCTGATGGAGCAGGCGCTGATCACGGCAACACCGAGGATGGTACTAATAGCAGTTGTCAGGATTTTCTTTTTCATCGTTGTCTCCTCCCTGGGAGAAAGTGTCAGGTTCCCGGCTGTAAAGGGGCGAACGATGAAAAAGGGTTAAACCGGCTGAAAAAAGTTTAGGGTGTGAAAGCTGTGAAAACAGCGATACAGAGAATCAGCTGATACGGGCTAGGATGTCTTCGGGTACAAACGGGCGGCCACGCTCATTGAGGGCCGTGGCCGTGATCTGTCCGGCCAGCATGACCTTGTTGTCGGCCGCCCGGGTGATTTCCTGCAGGAACACGATCTTGACCCGGCCTTCCAGGGTACAGCGGGTGCTGACGGTGAAACTGTCGCCACTGGTCAGGGAGGCCTTGTATTCCAGCTCTGCCCGCACCACCACCAGGTAAATGCCCTGGCGGGTCACCTCGGCAAAATCAACGCCGCGCTCCTTGAGGAATTCGTGCCGCGCATGCTCCAGGTAATTCATGTAAACCGCGTTGTTAACCACACCTTGCAGGTCGCATTCGTAATCGCGCACCTGCAGGCTGATGATATGGCGTGTACTCATGGCCACTCCGGGGAAAAGACTGGCGCATTATAGGAGGATTCAGCACACCGCCCAATGGCTGGTGCCGGGGGATTCTCGCGCAAAAATTTATCCACAGTACATCTGCACACACCATCCTGTGGATAAAACTGTGCAGAATTTTGTGGGCGGATAGCGCCCGTGTTCAAAATCAGTTCACGCCGGCCGATCCCTGTGCAGGCAGCATTAAATAAAATTCTTATTTATCAATAGGTTGTATTTCCAGCGTTTGCCGACAGGGTATTTATTAAGAACTCTTAAACAGCATTCTTACGAGAATTGCGTATGTGCATAAAACTATTGGATTTATTGTCCATGAGGGCTGATATTGAGCCAACATCAGTGTCGATATTTTGATCACTGTCAGCCCCCGATGACGGCAATAGCCCTTCAGTCTGAAAGGAAAACCCGTCATGGTTGATCCCCTCTGACAGCCGCTCACCACTTTTCAGGAGCCACCTTATGCCACTTGCCAAAAACCCGTTGATCCAGGCCACCGCCCTGCTGGCTCTTGTCCTGATTGCCACCACAGCCCGGCCGCAGGAAGCCGCCGGGGAGTTTGTCTGGGCCCCGAACTTTCCGGTCGGCGCAACCATTCCGGTGCTGGAGGCACCTGACCAGCACGGCGAGATCCAGACCCTGGCAACGCTCACCGGCAGCAAGGGCCTGATGCTGGTGTTCAACCGCTCCTTTGACTGGTGTCCCTACTGCAAGGCCCAGCTCACCGGTCTGCAGGGCGCCGTCGAAAACTTCAGGGCCGCCGGCTTCAATGTCGCCACCATCACCTACGACCCGGTCGCTACCCTGGCCATGGTAGCGGAGGATGAAGGCATCACCTTTGCCCTGCTCCACGATGACGCAATCAAGCACGTGAATGCCTTCAATATCCTCAATACTGACATGGCGCCGGACAGCTTCGGTTATGGCATTCCGCAGCCGGGTATCATGCTGATCAGTCCGGCCGGGGAAATCCTGGCCAAGTTTTTCGAAGAAAATTATCGCGTCAGGCCGGACTGGTCTGATGTGGTCAATCTCGCCCGTTCTCTTTAGAAACGGTGATCGCTCTCAGAAACTGACCGTAGCCAGCAGCGGATTGTGGTCGGAACCCTCGGCGTCGAGGGCGAGTGCAGTGCGCACTTTCATGTCACGGACAAACATGTAGTCCAGGCAACGCTCGAACACGCGCATGCGCCGATCATCCTCGAACCCCACGCGTGCAGTCCGCGATGCGAGGCAAATTCCTCCAGCAGCATCTGGCGCTGGTTGTGCCAGGCATTGAAATCTCCCGCGAAAATCACCGGACCGTCGTGCATGTCGATATGCATCAGGTCATGCAGCTGCTGGCGATAGGACAGCATCCCCAGCTGAAATTCACTGCGTGCAGGTTGATCACCAGCAGGGTTTCATCCATGCCGGCCAGGGGAAAGCGGGTCAGGCTGGCCGCCTTGGCGGTACGCAGCAGCGGCTCGGCATGGCGGAAGCCGGCCTCTTCGACGAAGTCAGACGTGGCCAAGGTCATAACCCCGGTGGTGCGATGCAGAACCCGAAAGCCCGGCGCAAAACTGCGGTACCAGCCATCCTGAAAGTGATGCAGGTCATTGCCCTCCACGTGCAATTCCTGCAGCGGGGCAAGATCCAGTTCGCCGCAAAAGCCGGCCAGGTCAACATCGAGCTGGGGACGCGACTGTTTTTTGATATTTCAGCTGAGTACTCGGATGGCTTCGGGATTCAGCCGCTGTTCATTGGCAATAGACATTAATGATCACAACCTGGAAAGATGTTTCCAGCACTGGATTATGCCTCAGGCTCTTCTGGAATATGGCGGCAGGGAAACAGATTTCAAATCCTTAAACTTTGTTACCATGGCATCCAACATGTCCATCAAACCAGATTTCCCCGGCTGACGTCTTGCTGAAGATCAACACTTGTTACCGGCTTTGCCGCACTTCGATACTCGTTACCACGCTGTTGCTGGCCGCCTGCAGTACGCCCGAGACGCCGCGCATCAACGAGGAAGTCGCCTATGAGGTGGTCGACATGTCCGGCCATTGGGAAAAGGATTACCAGCTTAGTGATGACTTTGAAACCGAGTTCAACCTGTACCTGTACGACGTCCAGCGCCGGCTCAATCCCCAGTCTGACGGACTCAATCGCAGCGGCACTTTCATTACCGGCCCTGCTGCCGGCGCCTCCATGGAAGCGGTCGTTGGCCTGGCCCGTTTCACCGAAGAAATCACGCGCATGCCGCTGCTGGAAATCACCCAAGATCGCTCCCGCATCTCGATCGACCGCGAGGAAGACTTCGCCCTATTCTGTGAATTTTTCAACCGCCAGGTGGCCAGTACGGTAACACCGTTTGGCACTGAACAGTGCGGCTGGAACGGTGAACAGCTGCTGTTTCAGCTCAACCTGGGTGATGGCCTGAGAATTCTCTACCAGGTCACGATGTCCGGCGACGGCAGGCAGCTCAATATCACCACCACGGTGTCATCCAGCCAGGTCGCCTCGCCCATCACCATCAGTAACTACTATCGCCGCTACGAGGTTCCGGAAACCGACATCGACTGCATCCTGACACTGACCCGCAACAATGTCTGCCGCCGCAACCCGCAGCAGGTGAACAACTGATGCGCGCGTGGGTTTTCGTGGCTGCCTTGGGCCTGGCGTTGATATGCCATGCACAGCCTGCCGACAAGGCATTGCTTGATGTCAGTATCAGCGGGTTTGACATGAACCTGCCGGATGACAGTCGCGTGCAACAGGCCCAGCAGATCTTTCCGGCCGTGCGCCAGGCAGAAGCCCGCTATCTGCCCTCCTTCCTGAAACTCACCCTGGAAGACAGTGGCCGCTGGGGCGCCGTACGCCTGCTGCCAGACACGGATAGCGGCGCTGAAGTGCAGATCAGTGCCAGTATCGTTCAGTCCGACGGCAGCACTCTGGTAATGGCCCTGACAGCCATTGATGCAACCGGCAGGGTGTGGGCAGACAAAACCTACACGGGCACAGCCATGGAAAGCGTTTCCCTGAACCAGCCGGTACTGGGCACCGATCCGTTTCTGTATCTCTATGGTGAGATTGCCGATGACCTGGCGACCGTGTATGACAGCCTGGGTGCCGGGGACATCGAAGCCATCCGCAAAATAGCCACCCTGCGCTACGCCATGGCCCTGGCCCCTGATGTCTTCGCCAGCTATCTGCAACAGGATGACAGCGGCCTTTACACCCTTTTACGCTACCCGGCAGACAACGATCCGTTTCTGCAGCGAGTGTTGGAGATTCGTGAGCACGAGTACGTGTTTATCGATGTCGTCGATGAACAGTACGAAAGCTTCTTTGTTAGCATTAAACCGGTCTATGACCTGTGGCGCCGCTACCGCCGGGAACAACGCGCCAGTGAAGCCGACAAGGTCAACCGCGAAAGCCAGGACAGCGACTTCCGCCGCGGCAGTTACATGGCGTTGCGCGAGAGCTACAACAATTACCGCTGGGCCCGCATGCAGGACCAGTATCTGGCCGAAATCAACGAAGGCTTCACCAACGAAGTGTTGCCAACCGATATCACACTGGAAGATTCCCTTTACCACCTCAGCGGCACGCTGGATGAACAGTATGATGAGTGGCAGGCCATTCTGAAGGAGCTGTACCTGCTTGATGGGCCGGTGTCACCCTGACGGTGGTTCGCGGCTGAAGCCGCTCCTACCGATAAAGTTTCCTGTAGGAGCCGCTTCAGCCGCGAACAACTCAAGGGAAACAGACCAAGGCTTCAGCTAAAGACAAAAGCTGCCCGTAGGAGCGGCTTATGCCGCGAAAAACTTTAGGGAAAAGACCATGACTTCAGCCGCGAACCCCCATGCACTACGCTGAGCCCATAATCTGAAAAACCAGAAAGGGAAACCGTATGGCCGACCACTCCACTGCAAAGCCACTCGAAGGCGTCATGGAAAACCTGTACCGCCAGATTTCACCCGTGCCCGGTTTCAAGCCCCCGGCCGTCGACAGGGAACAGTTGTACTGCCCGTTGCCTGCCCACTGCAGCATGGAAAAATAGAACGAATACCGCAGCGCGGCCGTGTTTCTGGCCTCACTAGCCAGCGAGGTCAAAGCCTGGCGCGGGCAGTTACCGCAGAATGACCAGCTTGCCGTGATGGCCATTCTCCATGGCGGCATCCAGGTCAACGTGATGAAACTGGCCCGGGTGTCCTTCATCGGCATTTGCATCGAGGGCCTGCTCCAGGGCAGCCCGGTCACCCTGTTTGCGCACCAGTCCACCGGGCAGATGCTGTGCTTTGCCATGGAAATCCAGGAACCGGAACAGCGCAATCCGATCGGGTTTATCTGGAATCATCGGAAAGAGGAAGAGGTTTAGGCAGGTTTGGTGTCGGGAAACGGGCTGCGCCCTATCCCGACCTACAAGCCCATCAAAGTATTGTAGGTCGGCATAGGCCCCAAAGCCGTTTGCCAACATGGTCATAATCAAAACACTGCGAACTTTCGCGTAATGCGGCAACGAATGTCCGGCTCACTTGCACACAAAGTCACGCCCCCCGGCAGCCACACAGAAGTCGCCCCATTTGCCGGTTTCGCGCCAGTAATCCACCATGCCTTTTTCCTGCAGCAGGCGGTTGAAATCCGGTAGACGTCGCATGTCGTCATACACCTTGTCCCAGACCGCGGCATCGGCTTCGCCTGCAAAAAAGTAATCCAGGGCAATTTCCGGTTGTCCCATCAGTGCTACCAGGCGTGCCACATAGCCCAGCTCCAAAGGCGACACTGACGGGTCATTGATCATGTCGATAATAGCGTCTGTTGATGTGTCGAAATCATTCAACTCGAGAATGTCGGCAAAGGTTTCCATGAACTGGCGGGAGATGATCGAGTCTTCGTTGTTTTGCCGGAATTCGAAATATTCGCGAATCAGGGCCGCCGCCTCATCCAGTTCCCCCTCACGCATGGCCACTTGCCATTCCAGGGCATGAAACAGCAACTCCTCGCTGTCCAACTCCATACCATACGCTGTCAACCGCGTGGCTTCCGGGGTCTGACCACGAACGAGCTCATGAAGCGCCAACTGATAGATAAAACGCGGTGAAAAAGGGTCGGCACGGCGGGCACGGTTGAACATGGCAATAGCCTCATTGAACTGCCCCGTGCGTGCCAGCATGTGGCCGTATTCTTCCATGGCACGCGCCATGGAATAGCCATATTGCGCAAAATATTGTTGGTACATATTTTCCGCTTCCAGGAAGCGGCCGGCATCGCGCAGTTTGCCGGCTTCCACCAGCATGAGTGCCGGCATCTGGGGTGCCTGTTGCTCAGCCTGGGCAAACGCCATGGCGGCCTGTGCCGGAAAATCCATGGCCTGACCCTGTGACAGGATCAACTGGCTTTCGTCATAGATAGTGCCAAGCATCAGCCAGGCCTGGCCAAACCGCGAATCAATCTGAACGGCCTCCTCCAGCAGGTTGATGGCACTAATTACATTGTCCGGGCTGAACTGATGGTAAAGGGCCTGGGCCTGCAGCAGGCTGTCATAGGCATCGGTATCATTTGTCATACCCGATACCACAAGCTCACCTGGGTTCCGCGTGACGTTCAGGGCAGACAACACCGCGGCGACAATCTCGTCCTGTATGGCAAAAACATCCGCCAGTTCCCCCTCAAATGTCTGCGACCAAATTTCGGTACTTTCAACAATTTCATCATCGCCATCAGCCCTGACCAGTTGCGTCGTCACGCGCAGGTTATTGCCAGAACGGCTTACACTGCCACGCAAGATATTAGCTACCTGCAGGGCCTCACCTATATCACTGGGCATCGCACCCCGGTCTTGAAAGTAAAAAGAGGATTCGCGTCCGGCCACTTGCATTTCAGGTATGGTAGCCAGGCGATTCATGAAGTGATGACTCAGGCCTTGCGCGAAATAAGCCTGGTCACCATTTTCACTGAGATCGCTGAAGGGCAGTACGGCAATGGACTTGTCATCGATTGGCGCTTCCGGCGCGCCTGAGACACCAGCTGCTGCCAGTGCCCGGTCAACAGCTGCAATGACTTCCTGGCTGGCAGGAACCTCCCGCGCAATGCGAGGCTCTTCCCGGGAGCACGCACCTGTCAGCAACACCAGTACCAAGAGAGTGCGGGGGCTGTGTTTTAGCAGTTTCATCAAATCCAGACGAACAGTCGTAATACCTGTGAACTCACTGTGACTGGCTGGCTGATGCAGGTTCCTGCGGCGGCATGTCGTAATCAGGCAGCAAGAAAATATCCAGCAAGACGACTGCCATCGCCAATCCCAGCATGATCGCGAGGGTAATTTCGAAACCCTTGCCTGTCTTGCCGCTGGCACGGCGTGCATCCTCGGCCTTGTCCCACCCCGAGTCCTTATGCGTGGCGTCATACGCCCAGGTCATCAACATCACAATCGGGTAACCAGGTATCAGCATGAAGATGATGCCAAAGCCAAATATTGGCGGCCAGTCGAACACCGGTGTCAACGACATGATGGTTTGCACCAACAGCCAGGCACCGGCCAGATAGAGGATACCGGCACGGTAGATGTTCTTGTATTTTTCCGATGGTTTAAAAATAGTGAATTCCTTCAAGCCATTTATTGCCGGCAAGATTATCGGCGACTGATGAACCCCGGCATTGAGTGATTGTTGGCAAGCCTGTTTCATACCTTTGCCAACTTGCCGCGACATAGGACACAGATTTTCCTGTGCTTTTTATGACTTGCTGCCCGCAAAGGAAGACATTTGCCCCCGCTTTGCTGGTGCGATTATGAGTCATTAATGCGTAAGAGAATGCGTGGTTTTTTTCAAAAATTCAAGGAGTTATGTTAATCACATCTGAGAATTTAATAATTACGGTGCGCACCGTGCTGTTGCCCTAGGCAAGATCCCTTGCGGCCAAACCACCGGCATAGCTTGTCCCCTGCACGAGATGTGCGCGACAATGATCCAAACATAAAAAAACAAGATCATGAGGGAGATATCAATGTCTGTAATCCATCGCATCACTACCGCTGTCAGTTTGCTGCTGGTTGGCTCGCTGGCGCTGGCCCAGCCGCCGGGCGTCACCATGGAAATGATCATGCGCCAGCTGCCGCTGGAAGGCGCACCACTGGCTGAGCCTGGTCCTTATGCCGTGACCTGGGAAGCGGCTGTGGCCGATTATGATGACCCCGGCTTCCTGGTCATTCGTCCGATCAGTCTGGGTGCGTTCCCGGAAGACGACAACATGCCCCTGCTGGTCTGGGGTAATGGCGGTTGCGCCATTGACGGGCGTCGTTATGGCGGCTTTCTGGAAACCATCGCCTCTCACGGCTTCATTGTCATGACCACAATTCCCATTGAACCGGCCGAAGGCGAAGAAGCCCGCCGCAATGCCGACCCGAGCGACATGCGCGCGGCGATCGACTGGGCATTTGCCGAAAACGAACGTGATGGCTCGCACCTGAAAGGCAAGATCGACCTCGAACATATCGCGCTGATGGGCCAGTCCTGTGGCGGCTTCATGTCCGCTACTGCCGGTCTCGATCCGCGCGTGGATATTGTCGGCCTGTTCAACTCCGGTTTGTCCGAACCGGGCCCGGGTGCCCAGGCCGGTCGTGCCACCACCGAGTCACTGGCTTTCCTGAATGGCCCGACCCTGTTCATCAACGGCGGCGATGTCGACTTCATGTATGAGCCCTCCCGCATGAACTTCGAACGGGTCGATCATGTGCCTACTTTCTACGGTGCCCGCGACAATGCCGGCCATACGGCCACGGTTTACCACCCCGGTGGCGGTGAATACGCCAACGTGGCTTCCAACTGGCTGCTGTATTTCTTCAAGGGTGATGAGGAAGCCGGCAAGATGTTTGTCGGTGAAGACTGCGGCCTGTGCAGCAATCCCAACTGGGAAACGGCGGCCAAGAACCTCGACTAGGAAACGGCTTATCAGGGGGTAATCTTATGGATGAGCAACTCAAGCACGGCATTGGCATTTTACTGGTGGCAGGTTTTGCTGTTTTAGGCAGTGCCTGCACGAGCCCCGGTGAAGACGGCGAGGCGGTTGCCAGCAGCGAACGCGAATGCCGGTCTTTCTCCCAGCCCGGCACCAAGATGAAGGAATCTGTGTGCCGCACCAGGGAACAGTGGGCCATGATCGATGCCGGTGAGGCCGAGCGCGCTTCTCGCGAAGACCTGACCGATGAATTCTTCCGCCGCCAGACCGAACTGGGTGCCCAGGGCCAGGGTCCTGCTTTCGACACCCCCTGATCAATCAAGGGACGCGGCCTGCTGGCCTCAGATTTCCAGCAGGTCGTGACCTACGATGACTTTACCGGCAAAGTGACGCCGGATTCCTTCCAGATACACTTCATTACCGACTTCCCTCAGATTGCCCGGCAGCAAATGATGCAGTACCAGCGTATCCACGTTTGCGGCTTCAGCAATGCGTCCGGCATCTTCGGTTTTCAGGTGGGTTTCCAGGATGTGGGTCCAGATATTTTCCGGGTTGTCCTGGTAGTTACCGGCAATCACCACTTCTTCGAACCACTGCCGCGTCAGCACCGGTTCAATCACCTCAGTGACCAGCACATCAGCGCCACGCGCTAGCGTAATCAGGTTTTCCGAGTAGGTGGTATCGCCGGAAAACACCACGGAGCGGTCAGCAGTGTCAAAACGGTAGGACAGGGAACGATGCGCCATCTCTGCCTTGGCCCAGTCCGGAAAATGGCTGTTCTCGATACTGCTGACCCGAACCCGGTCGTCTTCGAAAATCACCTGTGGTGAATCCGTGGCTGCCACTACCTGCGCCTCGAAACGGGTCGGCATGCGAATGCTGCGCCCTTCATCCACAAAGCGGATGTCGGCATTGGCCGCGCCGAAAGTCATGATGCCCTCAACCACGTTGTCTGTCCCGTAGGGTCCGTGAATGCGCGTCATCTTCACCCTGCCCTGGGTCCACTGGTGACTGAGCAGTGAGGCCAGGTCAGCAATATGATCATCGTGCAGGTGAGTGAGAAAAATATCCGGTACAGTCAGGTAATTGACCCCGATTTTCTGCAGGGCTGTCATGGTGCCGTAACCGCAATCTATCAGGTAGGGACGATCATCCACCAACAGCAGGGTTGCCGTTTCGCCACGCGCCAGGTTGAAGTTGGGCCCACCCTGGGTGCCCAGCAGGATAATGCGTGTTCCGGGCTGGGCCTTGGCAACCTGCCACCCCCCAAGAAACGGCGCGGTCCAAGCACTTCCCAGGCAACGCAGAAAGTTGCGGCGATCAACCCTCTTTGACGTATTTTGTTTCATCCCCATGAATTCCCCCAGACGCTTATTTTTATTAGTAACCATATTATGTGAACACAAAGACAATATTGCCAGCCTCATCCATGCCGCATGGAAATGCCTAGAATCACGGTGGCTTTTAATGGCCTACCCCGCCCCAATGCACAGGCCAAATACGGTACTATTGCCGAAATACAGCCATTTGAATATCCAAGGGCTCGCCATGCGTAATCTTTTTTCATTGTTGCTGTTTGTCTGCTGGCTGCCAGGTGCCTATGCCCAGTCCTGTGATCGTGACTGCCTGCAGCTGCATCTGACGCATTACCTGGATGCCCAACTCAAGCATGACCCCAACCTGCTGCCACTGGCGGACTCTGTGCGCTTTACCGAGGACCATGAGCAGAAAATGCTAGGGGAAGGCCTCTGGGCAACCATCGAAGGCTATGGCACGTTTCGGCAGGATGTGCTGGATGTCAGGACCGGTATAGCCGGCACCCATGTGCTGACCATGGAAAACGGCAGTCCTGTGCTGGTGGCAATCCGACTGAAAATTGTCGACGGGCTCATCACCGAAGTGGACACCATGGTGGTGCGCAGCCGCGAAGAAGGCATGATCTTCAATCCTGTCGAGGTCATTGCCGCAAGCCCGGCCATGAACATCATTCCCACGGAGAATCAGCGTAACACCCGCGCAGAAATGATTGAGCTGGCTCTGCGCTATCCGGAAGGATTGCGTGTCGGCAGCTTCGTGACCGCGGACGCCCGCTTTTCCCCAGACGCCTACCGCTTTGAAAATGGCCAGCTCATGGCCGGCCCGGGCTGTGCTTTCCTGCCCGGCTGCGACAACATTCGCGAGCAGCGCCTGCCTACACTGGCGGGGATCATTGCCCATGTGGCTGCTGTCGATGAACACCTGGGTATCGTCTGGCTGCGCATGAATTTCGGACCAGGTTCTCTGATGCGCGGCGAGGGCGAGCTGTCTGTCTGGGAAATGTTCAAGATTTACGATGACCGCATCCAGGCCGTGGAAGCCTTCATGGAAGAAGTCCCAGCCAACACCCCGTTTGGCTGGGACTACTAGGCAGCGTCTTTGGCTAATGCCAGTTGAACAGCTTCTGGCTCAGAGCGGCCAGATGATAAAGCCGCCCAGGTAAACCCGTTCAGCCTCCGCGCGGGATGTCACTGCCTCACCTAATCGGGCAATGTCTTCAGTCGTCAGTGTTAGCGGATGCTCATTCGGCTGATAGGTGGTTTCAATCGGGTAATCCACATCAGGCTCAGCGGTCATCTCGATATGCGTGCCCAGCACATAGGCCATATCCTTATCCATGACCCACTTATGCAACCGGTCTATGCTGGCTGGTAACCTGACCAGTCCCTGACATACAGACGTCCCGAATAAAGCGTCTCACCCGTTACCAGCAGATGGGTGGCTGGATCGTAATAAGCCAGGTCATCCACGGTATGGCCAGGAATAGGCTGCAACTCCAGCGGGCGATTGCCCAAATCCAGGGTCGCAGCCTGATTGGGCCAACTGCTGAAACCGAAAAGGCCTGCACGGCCTCAGCTCCGGTACCGACCAGTTCCACAGCCTCTGCTTTGGCAAACGCCTCATCACCCGCCGTATGGTCGCCATGCCCATGGGGATGCGCCACCACCAGCAGCGAGCCGGCAATGTCGCGCACCAATTGAAGACGCATCGGTCCACCCGCTTCGGTAGCACCGGTATCAATCAACAGGGATGTATCCTCACCCACGAACAAGTACACCAAAGGGGCTTCGGAGTTGGAGCATTTGTTTTGATGAAAGATAAAGGTATTGGCGGTATAAGTGACCTGCTGCCATTCAACATAATCAGGCGCCGCCCTGGCAGTCTCACAATCTACTTCGCCGTGCAGCCAGTCGATACAGGCAAGACCCAGCTGAGCCATCAGTGACTGACAAGCGAGCAACCCGGCCTACAGGAAATATCCGGGGCGAGGTGCAAACAAAGAAGTAAGCTTGGAAAATGGCAGTAGCGACTGCCGAGAGGAGCAGCAGAACATGGGGACTCCTGTCATGACTCCGGTATGTTGACCCTTTTGTGATCACGAATAATTACGCCCGCAGGCAGAAATCGCGGAATTCCCACATTCGCTTAATCTGAGGGTATTTTGGGCATTTTCAGGAAGGTCGTCACCGGGAATTTTCAGCACGGGCCTGACCGGAGATGTTGTTTGCAAAACCAGAGCCCAAAAAAAAAGCCCGACCATGACTGATCGAGCCTTTGATTTGGTGCCGGCACCAAGAGTCGAACTCGGGACCTACTGATTACAAGTCAGTTGCTCTACCACGGCTGAGCTATGCCGGCAAAAACTGTGCTCTATTAAATACAGATTCAATTCAGCAGTTACTGCTTTCTATTCCACCGGCTGAGCTATGCCGGCGAAAACTGTGCTCTATTACATATAGGGTCTAACAAGCAGTTGCTGCTTTCCATTCCACCGGCTGAGCTATGCCGGCGAAAAGTGTGCTCTATTACCCATAGGGTCTAACAAGCAGTTGCTGCTTTCTATTCCAC
>Ga0181553_10000519_pt1 | contig 33365 bp, 29 predicted proteins | sample 011ome_17_FD_133753 | JGI IMG/M metagenome (GOLD analysis project Ga0181553, IMG submission 133753) | Coastal salt marsh microbial communities from the Groves Creek Marsh, Skidaway Island, Georgia - 011502XT metaG (megahit assembly) | ecosystem: Environmental > Aquatic > Marine > Intertidal...
GCAAATAGGTTGTACTTTCCATAGTGTGCCCCGGAGTGTGAAGAACAGTAAGGCTTATTGCTCCAATTTTAAATTCCTGTTGATCTTTTGCTATAAGTGCATCAAATCCTGTGGTTGCTTGAGGTCCATAAACAATAGTTGCTCCAGTTTCTTTAGCTAAGGTTACATGACCACTAACAAAGTCTGCATGAAAGTGAGTCTCAAATATATATTTTATGGAAGCATTGTTTTTTTTAGCTTTTTCAATATAGGGGGCAACCTCTCTTAAAGGATCGATAATGGCAGCTTCTCCATTGCTTTCAATATAATAGGCGCCCTGAGACAAGCATCCAGTATAGATTTGTTCAATTTTCATTTGATAATTTTTATATAGTTCAAAATTAATAAAGTTCTGATAGTCTAGTGTTATTTGAGTTACATAGTTCTATGGATTACTCTGACGGCTGAGTTTTTTTTGCAAGGCGGTTTTTTTGGCAACTCCATCAAAGTCATCAGTGGCATCACCTGAGGTAATGAATAAATTTTGTTTTTTTAAGATTTTGATGATTTTACTTTTAATTAATAAATCTCTTGCTGGACCTATAGCTCCTACTACCATCACTCGGATTCCTTTTTGTTGAAGACTGAGAATCAATTCATAAAGTTGTTCCGAAGCAGTACTGTCTATGTAATTTATCGCACGAGCATTAATAATAAAACCTTTAACCGTATTTTCTTTTTCTTCAATAGCCTTAGAAACGAGTTCTTTAAAATATTGAATATTACCAAAAAAGAGTTGCGCGTCAAAGCGAAGTATGACAAGATCATTTCGTTGAACCACTTCATCTGGGAAACGATTGATATTTTTAAAATAATTGGTTGTTCCAATTCTTCCTAAAAATGCGTGATGTGGTTTTGAAGCTCTGTAAACTAACAATAAAAGAGAGATGACTATACCCAATACGATACCTTCAGTAATTCCTAAAAATAGGGTAGCCAAAAATGTTACAACCAGTATAGCGAATTCATCTTTTCTCTTTTTGTAGAGGCGAATAGCAAATTTAAGATCGATTAAATTCACTACAGCAACTATGATGATGGATGCTAGCACTGCTTTTGGCAAATAATAAAACCAGTGGGTAAAAAACATTAAGGTTAAGCCAACCATAAGAGCAGTAATCAATGCTGCCATCCCAGTTTTAGCTCCTGCTTGATCATTTACAGCAGTCCTGGAAAATCCTCCTGTGGCAGGATAAGACTGAAAAAAGGAACCCACGATATTCGAACTCCCCAAGGCAATAAGTTCTTGGTTGGGATCTACCGTATACTCTTTGTGTTTTTCTTCTATGGCCTTTGCTACAGAAATAGCTTCCATAAATGCAACTAAAGCCAAGGTAAGAGCTGTTGGGAAGAGTTGTTTAATAGTATCAATTTCGAAAACTGGGGTTTGAAATGAGGGTAATCCTTGTGGTATTAAACCAACTACAGCCACACCTTGTTTATCTAACCCGTTAAAATATACCCACGAGATTCCCAATACTACTGCTATTATAGCTGAGGGGATTTTACGATTCCAATTTTTAATCACAAGAATTAGAACAACACTCAGTACACCAATGATTAAGGTTGCGAAATGGACCGGTACATTAGATTGGAGAATGGATTCAATAACAATGTGGAGTTGGTTGCTTTGAGAGAGTTGAATTCCTAATAAATGCTTTAATTGACTAAAGCCTATAATAATTGCTGCTGCTGAGGTAAACCCACTAATAACAGGTTTAGACAAAAAGGAGACAATAAACCCCATACGAAACAAGCCCAAAAGTAGTTGAATAGCGCCCATAAGCAGGGCCAAAAGGATGGCCATTTGTATGTATTGTGAAGGCTCAACTATTGCAAGGGCGCTCAATCCTGCAGCTACTAATAAGGAGTCCATGGCTACAGGGCCTACAGCCAGTTGTCTGGAAGTCCCCAAAAAAGCATATGCAATTTGTGGAGTTAGTGCAGCATACAAACCATAAATGGGGGGGAGCCCAGCAATTAGCGCATATGCCATTCCCTGTGGAATCAGTAATACAGCCACAGTAATACCCGCTAACAAGTCGCGTTTAAAGTAATCCGAACGGTAGTTCGAGATCCATTCTAAAAAAGGAAAATATTTTTTCAGCACCTTTAATTTTCACCAAATGTAATACAGATGAATAGAATAGGTGTAACTGAAGTTACATCAGACCGCTTATTTTAGTTAATAATTGATTGAAATTGTGTTTCTACCCAAACGGACTTTTTCTTGATTTTCCATTTTTTTGAGCAGTCTTGAAATGACCACTCTTGAGGAATTTAAGTCCATTGCAATTTCAAGATGTGTAATTTTTATCGACTTGCTCTTGGTCACTTTACTTTTATCTTTTAAATATTTTTCTAAACGTTCATCCAACTTTAAAAAAGTAAGTGCATCAATAGCTTTGAGCATTTCATCTAATCGATTTTGATAGTTTTCAAAAATAAAATTCCTCCATGATCTGTATTGAGTGAGCCATTCGTCCATATAGGCTACAGGAACCATAATCAAAGTAGTATCGGATTCGCAAATTGCTCTGATTTCACTAGAGGTGTCTTCTAAACAACAATTCAAAGTCATTGCACAGGTACTCCCAAATTCTACAAAATACAAGAGCAGTTCTTCGCCAGAATCGTCTTCTCGAACAACTTTAATGGCACCTTCTAACAGCAGAGGTATGAATTTGACATGCTCACCTAGATCAATCATGATTTCCCCTTTGGGGATTTGTTTGACTGTACTAACTTTTTGAATCTCTTCAAGTAATTCTTTTTCAAAAAGAAACTGTATGGGTTGAATGTTTTCCTCGCTGATCAAAAGCTTGAATTTAGGTGAATTTTTAGTTGAAAAATAGTCGTTCTAAATTAGGGATTTATATTTTTAAAACAGAGAAGCTCACTTTAAAATTTGAAAGTTCCAAAAAAACTTACCTACTTTTGTGACCTAATCATAACCTCATGGCTCAGAATTTAGTTATCGTAGAATCGCCCGCAAAAGCAAAGACTATAGAAAAATTTTTGGGTAAGGATTTTAAAGTCGCGTCGAGTTTTGGTCATATTGCTGATCTTCCTTCCAAAGAATTAGGAGTTGATGTTGAGGGGGATTTTTCTGCGAAATATATTGTCAGTAGTGACAAAAAGAAATTGGTTAGCGAACTTAAGAGCTTGGCTAAAAAATCAGAAACAGTTTGGCTAGCAAGTGATGAAGACCGTGAAGGAGAAGCCATAGCTTGGCACTTAGCAAATACATTAGAGTTGAATGAAAACAATTCAAAGCGAATTGTCTTTTCAGAGATCACGAAAAACGCCATTCTTAAGGCGATAGAAAAACCTCGTTCCATAGACTATAATTTAGTGAACGCGCAACAGGCAAGGAGAATTTTAGATCGCCTTGTTGGATACGAATTATCTCCTGTTTTGTGGAGGAAAGTAAAAGGGGGGTTATCTGCGGGTAGAGTTCAATCTGTAGCTGTCCGATTGATTGTTGAGCGAGAGCGAGCGATTAGGAATTTTACTCCTGCGCAAAGTTACAAGACCCAAGCAACTTTTTTGACAACTGAAGGAAAATCCATACCCTCCCAACTTCAAAAGACTTTTCCTGAAAATGATCCAGCTCAAGGCTTTTTATCCCGAAATATCAATGCGGAGTTTAGTGTTCAGGAGGTGAGTAAGAAACCAGCAAAAAAGAGTCCAACAGCACCCTTTACAACTTCTACTTTGCAGCAGGAAGCATCCAGAAAATTATTTTTCTCGGTTTCTAAAACCATGACACTAGCGCAAAGATTGTATGAAGCGGGTCACATCACCTATATGAGAACTGACAGTGTAAACCTCTCAGCTGAGGCTCAAAAGCAAATAGCTTCTCAAATTAAAACAAATTACGGCGAGGAATACCTACAAGTAAGAAACTTTAAGACCAAGAATAAAGGAGCTCAAGAGGCCCACGAAGCCATTCGCCCAACAAATTTTTCAAATACAAGGCTTGATATTGACAGAGACCAAAGCCGTCTCTACGATTTGATATGGAGGAGGACAGTAGCCTCTCAAATGAGTGAAGCGCAATTGGAAAGAACCCAAATTCATATTGGAACCCCCGCACACGGAGAGTCTTTTATTGCCAAAGGTGAGGTAGTTACATTTGATGGGTTTTTAAAACTGTATTTAGAGGGAATGGACGACCAAGAAGAGGAAGAAAGCGGAATACTTCCAAAGGTGAGTGTCGGTGATCTTTTATCACTTCAACAAATGATCACTACACAGCGTTTTTCTAGACCCCCTTACCGCTATTCGGAAGCTTCTTTAGTCAAGAAAATGGAAGAATTAGGGATTGGAAGGCCATCTACTTATGCACCTACTATATCAACGATTCAGAACAGAAAATACATAGAAAAAGGCGCATCTGAAGGGGAATTAAGAAAATACGAACAACTCATCCTTGCAGAGAACAGCATAGCCAAAAAAGACCTTTCTGAAAAAGTTGGAGCGGATAAGGGTAAACTTATTCCAACTGATATTGGAATGATTGTGAATGATTTTCTTGTAGAAAATTTTCAGAATATTTTGGATTTTAACTTTACTGCTGAGGTTGAGCAGAGTTTCGACGATATTGCTAAGGGAGGAAAAGATTGGACTGATATGCTCAAGCGTTTTTACAACCAATTTCACTCAACAGTTGAACATGTCAAAGAAAATGCACAGCGAGAGTCTGGCGAACGCGTTTTAGGTGTTGATCCTAAATCAGGCAGACCCGTAAAAGTTCGTTTGGGAAAATTCGGTCCTATGGCTCAAATAGGAGATCCCGAAGAAGAAGAAAAGCCTGTTTATGCAAGTCTAGGCCCCAATCAACAACTCGAAAATATCAGTTTTGAGGAAGTGATGCAGCTTTTTGAAATGCCCAAAACTTTAGGATCTTTTGAAGATGAAGAAATTGTTGTAAACAACGGTCGCTTCGGGCCTTATATCAAACACAACAGCATTTTTATTTCACTTCCGAAAGGAATGCTTCCTACTGAGGTAGACTTACCTACTGCAATTGAGCTAATTAAAGAAAAGCAAATCGCAGATGCCCCGATATTTGTGTATAATGAATTACCCGTTACCAAAGGGGTTGGCCGATTTGGACCTTTTCTCAAATGGAGTGGAATGTTTATCAATGTCAACAAAAAATACGATTTTGACAATTTAAGTGATACAGACATCGTCACCCTAATAGAGGAAAAAATCCAAAAAGAAAAAGACAAGGTCATACACGATTGGAGTGATGCAGGAATCCGTGTTGAAAAAGCACGTTGGGGTAGGCACCATATCATTCGGGGAAAGCAAAAAGTTGAAATTGGCAAGGAGGTAGATGCCCTCAAGCTCAGCCTTGAAGATGCTGAGAAATATCTAGGAAAACCAAAAGCCAAGGCTAAAAAGAAAGCCGCTAAAAAACGATGAGTCTTGAGCTACTTGTTCCGATAGAAAACGAAGCCTTAATTGGAATGACACTTTTGCCAAAACAGGTTTTAGGTAAAAGCATCAAATTACATACTGAATCTTCTGGATTGCCCGAATTGCAGGGCTTAAACATTGCGATCGTCGGATTGCATGAATACCGAAATAGTTTTTTTGCAAATACCCAGTACGAGCTCAATGCCTTTAGAAAAGAATTTTACGGTCTATATCCTGGCAATTGGTCATTGAATATAGCTGACTTAGGAGACTTGCCTAACGGTTCAAATGTTGAAGACACCTATTTTGCGATTAAGGAAATAGGTTACCATTTGAAGCAAATGAATATTATCCCAATCTTTATTGGCGGTAGTCACGATATGATTTTTCCGCTTTATCAGATCTTTCAAGATTTTAATCAATTGGTCAATATGGTATCAGTTGATCGCTCTTTTGATTTTTCTCAGGAGGACGAGTTGATCTCAGGGCGATCCTATATGAGTAGAATTATCATGGATAAACCCAATGTGCTTTTTAATTATACCAACTTAGGGTTTCAAAATTATTATTGTGCAACCGAAGAAAAAGATTTGATGAGCAAGTTGTTTTTTGACAGCGTTCGCTTAGGTGAAGTTTTGGATTCGGTTTCCATTTCAGAGCCTGTTTTAAGAGATGCGGACATAGTCAGTATGGACATGAAATGCTTGTCTTGGCAAGCCACAGCTGATCCTTTAAAAGGGAATCCTAATGGAATTGATTCAAGAGTCATTTGTGCCCTCACTAGATATGCAGGGATAAGTGATCGTGTTAGTTTTTTGGGAATACATGAATTGCCTTCCACACCCATGATGGACCAATTACTCGCCCAGATGGTTTGGTATTTTATTGAAGGGTATTCTTTGCGTTTTGACGAATATCCAATAGCCGTCAATCAAGGGTTTATCAAATACAGTGTTCAGTTGTCAGATCAAACTATGGTTTTTTATAAAAGTGAAAAAAGCCAACGTTGGTGGCTAGAATTAACAAATGATTCACATTTGAATAATAAAACAAAAAAAGCTGCGTTATTAGCATGCACAGAAAAAGATTACGAGTCTGCTTTACATGATCATATCCCTGAAAGGTGGTATAATGCAGTAAGAAGAATGAATTAAATGCTGTAGATCCGTGTTTTTTTTAATAAATAGTATAGTAAAGGCAGAGATGTTTTATATATAGTGAAAAAATAACTAGTTTTATACCATTAGACATAAGTACTAGTTCTAATTAAAATATTAATGAAAAGACATTTAGTTCTGTTGACGCTTTTCCTGATCTTAGCTTCTTGCGGGAGTAAGAATAGAGGAGAACTTATCGGTGTCAAACAAAAGAAGTGGTTCGGTGAGAAGCCTTACGGAATGACACTCGTTGAAGGTGGTGCATACATCATGGGTAAATCCGATGAAGACATCGCTCAACTCCAAAACGCACCCGCACGAACAGTTACCGTTCCATCATTTTACATGGATGAGACTGAAATCACTAACAGTGAATATCGCCAATTTGTCTATTGGGTTAAAGATTCAATTGCACTTGCCATGCTAGCCAGAAAGGCTGATGAATTAGAGCTAGGAGAAGATAGCGATGGAATTGGAGAATTTGCATTTCAGGATGCAGATACTACTGACCTCAATGAATTCCAAAAATACATGCGTTCTAACTACTACGATGTAAGTGAAGATTTATATGCAGGTAGAGCTTTAAATTGGGATGCAGACTTGACATGGGATACAGAGGATTACGTAGATCAGAATTATGCTGAAGTAATGGATTCTTTATATCTACCTCCAGAACAGTGGTACAATGGGGAGATTAAACTCGATGTTGCAAAACTGGTTTATGCTTATACTTGGTTCGATGCAGAGGCCGCTGCCGCAGAATCCAAAAGAACAAAGCGACAATTTATAGATAGAACTCCATTCATCAAGAAGGAAGAGGTTCAAATTTATCCTGATACTACCGTTTGGATTAAAGACTTTGTGTACTCTTATAATGAGCCCATGCACAATGATTATTTTTCGCATCCTGCTTACCAAGATTATCCAGTAGTAGGAGTTTCTTGGAATCAAGCTGTTGCTTTTTGTAACTGGAGAACTAATTTTAAAAATGGATATCAAAGAGACAAAGGAGATCCAAATGTAAGCCGTTTCAGATTACCTAATGAAGGAGAATGGGAATACGCTGCTAGAGGAGGAATTCCATCTGGAACCTATCCCTGGGGGTCACCTTATTTATTGAATGATCGAGCGTGTTTCCTAGCCAATTTTAAACCATTAAGAGGCGATTATGCGGTTGACCAAGCAGTATATACTGTAGAGGCAAAATCATATTTGCCCAATGACTACAATCTTTACAACATGGCTGGAAATGTAGCTGAATGGACGAACTCCTCTTACAACAGTGCTACATATGAATATGTATCCTCACTCAATCCAAATATGTCCTTTACCGATGAACCGAAAAAAGTTGTTCGTGGAGGTTCATGGAAAGATGTTGCATACTATTTAAGGGTAAGTTCAAGAGATTATGAATACTCGGATACTGCTAGAAGTTATATTGGATTTAGAACAGTTCAAGATTATTTAGGTTCACAAAAGGTTAAAATTAAATAGTTGATCGTTTAATCAAAACATTATATATTTAACAAATAAAACAATAACTATGACAGATAAAGCATTAAACAAAAGACTAAGAGGTAAAGTAATGATGCACATGCTCTTCGGGTTAGGAGGTGCAGTTGTAATCATTGGAGCACTATTTAAAATTCTACATTTAGAAATTGGTCCAATTACAGGAGGCTTGGTTCTTGGCCTTGGTCTTGGGACAGAAGCATTAATTTTTACTGTGGCAGCATTAAATACTGGAGAAATTAAAGAGGAACATGATGAATATGTCAAAAAAGTTAAAGGAGCCCCTAAAAAAGCAGCGTCAGGAGGTGGAGAAGAAGGACTCTCTTCAAAAATTGATGCATTAATGCAGGAAGCTAAATTAGATGTAAGCTTAATGAATTCTTTAGCTAGTAGTATCAAGGATTTAGAAAACTCAGCAAAAGCATTATCCCCTGCATCAGAGGCGGTATCGGCTTCACAGAACTATAGTCAAGAATTGGCTAAAGCTTCCATCCAACTTGAACAATTGAACGCGAATTATCAAAAGCAAATCCAAGATGCTCAAGGCAATGCAGAGTTTAACGACAAAGTGAATCAAAACGCAGAACAACTAAGAGCTCAAATGGAGAGTTTATCTGCAAATTTAGCAGCCCTCAACAATGTTTATGGTGGTATGCTGAACGCAATGACTAAAAAATAGGCAAACATGGCTGGAGCAAAAGAAACCCCCAGGCAGAAACTGATCAGTCTGATGTACTTGGTATTCATTACCATGCTTGCATTAAATGTAAGTAAAGAAGTATTAGATGGATTTGGTCAGATGTTTGTAAAGATAAGCGATGCCAACGAGCGTATATCTGAAAGTAATAATCTACTTCTAGAAAACATAGCTGTAAATGCTACTGAAAAAGGAGGGAAGTGGATAGGACATGAAAGAACTGCTAACGAAATAAAAAAAGAATCTGATGAGTTTTTTAATGAAATAGAAAAAATTAAGGCTACAATCACTGAGAAGCAAAAAGAAAAAGATCCTGAGTTAATAGAATATTCTCAAATGGATAAAGGTGAAGCATTAGATGTAATCTGGTTTAAAGAAGGTTCGGATAAAGCTAAAAATGAATTTATCGAAATGATTCAGAATTACAGAGGTCATGTCATTCAGGTATTTGGAAGTCAATACCCAGAATATATAGAAATGGTAGAGGCTCGATTTTTTACGGGTGATATGAATAATAACGTAAAAAATAGAGACAATATAGATGAACCTTGGTTAGATTCTAGTTTTAAAGGATTTCCACTTATTTCTTCTCTTGCAAAACTCACAATGATGCAGAATGATATCCGTCAAACGGAACATGATGTTCTGACTACCTTGATGGGTAAAGAACTTAAGATGTCATCTAAAGTAAACTCAAATAACTATTCTAGTATGTTGTTAACTGAAAAGGGAGCCTACTATCCAGGGGAAGTTTTTGACGGAAGTGTTATACTAGGAAGAAAGGGTGGAGCTCAGAACCCAAATTCAGTTGACTTAAAACTTGACGGACGAACTTTAACAGAAAATGATTATGAATTAATCCCAGGAGGGATTAAGTTAAAAGTAAATTCAGGTAACCCTGGAGATCATTCTATTGTTGGGGATCTAGTTTTTTTAAATGAAGGTGAGGAGTCACGTATAAATGTTAATCAAACATATACTGTTATTTCAAAACCCAACTCTGCAGTAATTTCGGCAGATAAGATGAATGTTGTTTACAGAGGAGTACAGAATCCAATTACAATATCGATTCCAGGAATAATTGATTCAAAGGTCAAAGCATCAGCTCCTGGGTTAAAAAGAGTACGGGGTAGCAAATACAATTTATTTCCAGGTAAAGGAAGAGAAGTTAAAATTAATGTCTCTGGAACACTTCCTGATGGGAATAGAGTTTCTTCAGTTTCTAGCTTCAGAATCAAAGATATTCCAAAACCGGCAGGTTATTTTAGAGGCCAGTCTGGTTCTTTTACAATTCCAAAGTCTAGTCTAGAGAGAGGCTCTGTAGAGGCTAGATTAGAAGATTTTGATTTTGATTTACCTTTAGAGACCAAATCTTTTAGATTTAGAGCTCCTGGGCAACCAAGTATGGTAATTCAAGGAAACAAATTAGACAGAAAAGCAATAAACAGTTTAAGTCGAATTAAAAATGGTCAGACGGTAATTATTTCTGATATTGAAGTAATAATTCCTTCAAATCCGAGTTATAAGTTGAAACAAACATCGCCAATTTCGATTACGATAAATTAATCAACCCGAAGATGAAAAAAGGATTTTTTATTTTACTCTTTGTAATTGCGTTGCATTCCAACACCAGTTGGTCTCAAGCAAACCTACTCAATGCTAAAGTACCTCAGGAAGTAGGTATGAAAGTAGTAGAGGATCAAAGTCCTATTGCTTACGGTTATATAGATGACCGTGACGTTTTATGGTCAAAAACCATATGGGAAATCATCGATCTCAATGAGCGAATTAATTTTCCCTACTATTACCCTACAATCAATAATGGTTTATTGTCTAATAATCGAAAGTCCTTGTTCAGAATTTTATACGACAATATTGCTTCTGGTGAGATCACAGAAATTTATTCTACCTCTTATTTTATTGAAAGCGAAAAATTAACCTTTGAAGATTTGACAGATGTTTTGGTTTCAAGAAATTTATCATCAGAAGGAATTTCAAAGTCTAATGCTGGTGAGCAAGTTACAGAAGATGATTATGATACATATAAAATTGAATCAGATAAAATATCTCAATACCGTATTAAGGGGACTTGGTTTTTTGATAAACGCTTAGGAGAATTAAAGTACAGACTTTTAGGGATAGCACCTGTAGCACCAGATGTTTCTACTCTAAGTCAGGGTCCAGAGGCGATGAAAGATGCTTTAGTGCCTTTATTTTGGATATGGTTTCCAGATGCACGAGAAGCTCTTGCAAATAACGGTATATTCAATACTAGAAATTCTTCCCAACCGATTACTTATGACCATATGTTAAACTCTCGACGCTTTAACGCCACTATTTACAGAGAGGAAAATGTATATGAAGACCGCCAAGTAAATGAATATATATACGAGGATGCTTTACGTCAGCTTCTAGAGTCAGAACGGATCAAGTCTGAAATTAGAGATTTTGAGCAAGATATGTGGAGTAACTAAAAAGCATAAAACAAATGAAAAACGCTATTGGAAACAGTAGCGTTTTTTTTTGGGTACTTTTGAAATTATGATTGACTCTATTATAGTAGGATACGGTTTAGCAGGCTTCAATATTGCTTGGCAAATGAGTCAGCATCAAAAAGAATTTTTGATTATTTCAGATCATACCTTTAAAGGCGCAAGCACCAATGCAGCAGGAGTTTGTAACCCTACTGTTCTCAAAAGGTATACGATGGCATGGAATGGGATTGATTTTCTCAATTATGCCTTAGCTTATTACAAAAACATTGAGTCTGAGCTTGACAATCAGTTTTTTTATCCACTCCCTATTCATCGTATTTTTTACAAAGAGGTAGAACAAAACGACTGGATCGTTGCCTCACAAAGAGAGGGTTTGACTTCCTTTTTAAAGCCCGAACTAGTTCGCAAAACAACAACAGCCCTAAAAAATAAAGCAGGATATGGTATCGTGGAGGGGCTCGGTAAATTGGAAATAAATACCCTTCTAAAACGATATAAAGAAACTCGAAATCCCAATCAATTTTTGAATGAACCCTTTGATCATTCAGCCCTTATAATTTCAAAGAACAGCGTAGAGTACAAAGGCATTCTTGCTAAAAGAATTATTTTTTGTGAAGGTTTCGGTTTAAAACAAAACCCTTGGTTTGATTACTTGCCCTTGGTAGGTTCAAAGGGAGAATATTTAATTATCAAGGCTCCAAAATTATCCAGAAACCAAATCATCAAAGGGTCTGTTTTTATATCGCCTATGGGCAATGATTTGTTTTGGGTAGGTGCTAGTTTTTCTAGGAATGATAAAACAAATACACCCACAGTTGAAGGGAATTCATGGCTGGTCGAAAAGCTTAATGCCTTGCTAGACACTCCTTATGATATTGTTAAGCATGAGGCAGCCGTAAGACCCACAGTTATTGATCGAAGACCTCTCTTGGGAGTTCATCCTTTACATTCCAATATGTTCATTTTAAATGGACTAGGAACAAGAGGTGTGCTTATGGCTCCACTACTGTCCAAATGGCTAATGAAATATATAGATGAGGGAAAACAAATTCCAAATGAAGTAGCAATTAACCGTTTTGAAAGCTATTTTAGCAATCCAAAATAAAACATGCTTAACGCTCATCAAATTACAGTTAGTTTTGGAGGAGATACCCTCTTCGATGGCATTTCTTTTCGACTTGGTAAAGGAGATCGAGTTGGACTGATCGGGAAAAATGGGGCAGGAAAATCCACATTGTTGCGATTGATGTCACAAGAAAACACACCGACTTCAGGAACCTTTGCTTTTGAGAAAAACTGCAAAATTGGTTATTTGCCCCAAGACTTAGACTTTGAACATGGCAGAACAGTTTTAGAAGAAGCCTATCTCGCCTTTGAGGAGATCAAATCCATTGAGCAACGACAAGAAGCGATTCATCAATTTATGGAAACTACTCAGGATTTTGAAAGTCAATCTTATTTTGATCAATTAGATGAATTGAATGAGCTTAATACACGCTATGAAATGATCGGGGGTTATCATTATCAAGCACAAACAGAAAAAATATTATTGGGGTTAGGGTTTAGTATGCGCGATTTAAACGCCCCTACAGACACCTTTTCTGGAGGGTGGAGGATGCGTATTGAGTTAGCAAAATTACTCCTCAGAGATAACGATATATTACTTTTGGACGAACCAACCAATCACCTTGACATTGAATCCATTATTTGGTTGGAACAATTTTTAAAGAAATTTAAAGGCGCCTTGGTTTTAGTTTCTCACGATAGAATGTTTTTAGATCAGGTTACCAATCGCACCATTGAAATTGTCCAACAGCGGGTTTTTGACTTTAAAAAGTCTTATTCTAAATACATGATTTTTAGAGAGGAGTTGAGAGCTCAACAGTTGGCTGCTCAAAAAAATCAAGAAAAAGAAATTCAGCAAACTGAAAAATTAATTGAGCGTTTTCGAGCAAAAGCATCCAAGGCGAGTATGGCACAATCATTAATTAAAAAGCTGGACAAGATTGACCGTATAGAAATTGACCCAGAAGAAAATAAAAGAATAAAATTTGAGTTTGCTATTTCACATCAGCCAGGTAAAATCATCCTACAAACCCATAATGTTTCAAAGGCTTATGAGGATAAGCAAGTCCTTAGTGATGTTAATCTCGAGATTGAACGGGGTGAAAAAATTGCTTTTGTAGGGCAGAACGGACAGGGTAAATCTACTCTAGCGAAAATCATAGTTTCTGAAATTCAATACCAGGGAGAAGTCAAATTAGGACATAATGTTCAGTTGGGTTATTTTGCTCAAAACCAATCGACCTACCTCAATGGAGATCAATCCGTACTTGAATCTGCTGAAGATTCAGCTACTCCTGAAAACCGAACCAAAGTAAGAGATTTATTGGGCGCTTTTCTCTTTCCCGGTGAGGCGGTAGATAAAAAGGTTAAGGTTCTATCAGGGGGAGAACGAAATCGTCTTGCACTCTGTAAACTTTTATTACAGCCGTTTAATGTGTTGATTATGGATGAGCCTACCAACCATTTAGACATTGCCTCAAAAAATGTTTTAAAAGAAGCCCTACTAAAATTTAAAGGAACCTTAATTTTAGTTTCACACGATCGAGATTTTGTTCAAGGGCTGTGCGAAAAAGTTATTTCATTTAGAAATCAAGAGGTTAAGCCGTTTTTGGGAGACATTAATGCCTATTTGGAGGACAAGCAACTGGCCTCATTAAAAGAGCTAGAAAAAGGACCAGAGCAAGGCAAGTCTTCTTCAAAATCAACTGGTGGAGATTACAAAAAGCAAAAAAAGGCGCGCTCAAACGAGCAAAAAATTATTAAAGTTGAAAAGCAAATTAGCCGCTTAGAAAAACAAATCAAAGAGATTGATTTTGAGTTAGAGATCAATTATGAGCAAACCATAGCACAACCCAATTTCTTTGATTCCTATCAGCAGAAGAAACAAGACCTAGAGCGTTTGATGCAAGAATGGGAGGACCTTCAAGTTTAACTTTCTATCTCTTGAAGGTAGCGTTCTGCATCTAATGCTGCCATACACCCAGTACCTGCAGCGGTAACAGCCTGCCGGTATTCTTTGTCTTGTACATCACCGGATGCAAAAACACCTGGAAGGTTTGTTTTGGTTGTTTTTCCTTGAGTAATCAAATAGCCTGCTTCGTCCATATCAAGCTGACCTTTAAAAATCTCTGTATTTGGTTTATGACCGATTGCTATAAAGAGTCCTGTGATCGCAATCTCTTCAGTTTCTTGCGTTTGATTATTTTTCATTCGCAGTCCCTCGACTACTTGATTACCGAGTACTTCATCAATTTCAGTATTGTATCTCAGGTCAATATTGGATGTATTAGTCACTCGATGTTGCATGGCCTTGGAAGCACGCATTTTATCTTTACGAACGAGCATGGTGACTTTAGAACAAATCTTGGCGAGATAGGTTGCTTCTTCTGCAGCAGTATCTCCACCTCCAACAATCGCAACATCTTGGCCTTTATAGAAAAATCCATCACAAACAGCACAGGCAGAAACTCCACCACCTCGAAGTCGTTGTTCACTGGGAAGGCCTAAATATTTTGCAGTAGCTCCTGTACTGATTATTATTGTCTGTGCGTGGATTTCAGTTCCTCCGGCGGTAAAGGCTTTGTGGATTCCTCCTGTTGTTGTGGCCAGTTCTACTCTTTCAATCATTTCAATTCGAACCTCAGTCCCAAACCGTTCTGCCTGCTGTTGTAATTGAACCATCATGGTTGGTCCGTCAACACCTTCGGGATAACCAGGAAAATTATCAACTTCTGTGGTAGTCGTCAATTGACCACCAGGTTCCATACCAGTGTAAAGCACAGGTTTTAAATCTGCCCTTGCTGCATAAATTGCCGCCGTATAACCAGCTGGTCCGCTTCCAATAATTAATGTTTTGAGTACATCCATGAGGTTTTTATTTGTATCAAAAATAAAGCATATCTTTTAGTTGTATCTTCGTTTTAGATTAGAATTATTAATAAACTTATCAATGATTTCTTTGCCCAAAAATTTGCTCTTTTTTCTGTTGATATTCACCGCCTGCCAACCCCCCAATTCCAATACAGTAGAAGAAATAATCAAACAATCAAATGCAGTCTACGGCTATGATAATCAGGCTTATCAAATTGACTTTGACTTTAGAGATTACCATTATTCACTGGAGCGGAGCCAAGGGTTTTATTCGTATTCCAGACAAACGTTTAAGGAAGAAAAGAAAATTGTTGACCTCATGACTACTGTTGATAAATTAAAGCGCTTTGAAAATGATAGTTTGATTGTTCTGCAGGACAGTATTCGAAAGCTGTATTCCAATTCATTGAATTCCGTAATGTATTTTTTTCAGTTGCCAAGACCACTTCAAGATCCTGCCGTAAACGCCGAACTATTAAATTCAGTTGTAATTGAAGGGAATCCCTATTGGACTTTAAAAATAACTTTCGATCAAGAAGGTGGAGGTGAGGATTTTCAAGATGAATTCAGGTATTGGATTAGCAAAAAAAATTATCAAATTGATTTTTTGGCATACAACTATCTTACCGATGGTGGAGGTACTCGATTTAGAAAAGCCAAAAATAAAAGAATGCTGGAAGGATTTTTATTTCAAGATTATATCAATTACAAGCCAGAGTCAAAATTTACACCCTTGGATAGCCTTCCCTTATTTTTTGAGCAAGGAAAACTCAAAGAGTTATCCCAAATTGAAAACAAGAAAATTAAGGTGAAGCACCCTTAAATTTTCCAATACCCCCCTTTTTGATTTATGTAAAAGAGGGTATTGAATGATGCCAGCTTAGATTAGGCTTTGATTTTAGACTGTTCGTCAATTATAAATTCTCTACAATCTGCAAAGCGATCAAAGATTCTCTCCTCAGGAATAAGCTCTCCTATGATTCCAATCATTTTCATCAAATATTTTGGTTGTGATTGGATACCTACCATTAGAATTTCAATTTCTTTTTGATATAGATCTAGGAGGACATCTTCCAGAGCAAAAAGACCAGACTGGTCAATAAAGGGAACCTTATCCATTCTGATAATTAAAATACTGGCTGTTTTAGGTATTTGTTTGGAAATATTTACAAATTCTGAGGTAAATCCAAAAAATAATGGACCGCTTAGATGTTTGATAAAAACATTTTCTTTAAAAGAATCGCTCAGCTTGGTTTCGTCCTTCCAGGCTTTTTCCTTTGAAATTGTTGAAACCCTTGCATCATCTTTTGAGATATCCCCCATCTTTTTCATAAAGAAAAGCGAAGCTAAATCAAGTCCGATACCTACAGCATAGACCAAATTCCAAAAAACAGATAATATCAAAACAACAACCATAACGGTTACCTCAGAGCGAGGTATTTTGGAAAGTGTATTCAGTCCTTTATAGTCCATAACACCTATACCTACTGTAACTAAAATCCCTGCCAATGCAGCTGCCGGAATTTGAGAAGCAAGTGGACTTACCGCTAATAAAATTATTAATAGTACCAGGGATGCGACCATGCCTGAGACTCGTGTCTTCCCTCCAGAGTGGATGTTGACTACAGTTCGTATTGTAGCGCCTGCTCCAGGAATTCCTCCAAAAATGGCACCTATTGAATTCCTAATTCCCTGTCCGATCAGTTCTTTATTAGGGAGGTGTCTTGTTTTGGTTAGGTTGTCAGCGACGATGGATGTAAGTAAAGAGTCAATCGCTCCAAGTAAAGACAAGGTCAAAGCTGTAAGGATATAGGGAATTAAGTGTAAAAAACTAAATTCAGTAAAAATGGTCCATTGTATTTTGGGGAAGCCATCTGGAATTTGCTGAATGGAGATATAGTCCACCCCAAAGCCTATCGCAGCTGCTGATACGATTAAAAGTGCTACTAAAGTACTCGGGATAGCAGTAGTGATTTTTTTAAATCCATAAATAATAATAATGGTACTGATCGCTATGATCACTTAGATCCAATTGATTCCTCCCAAAGCTCTCGGTAAAGTTTTAATTGTTCCCACAACTCCTGACGAATTATTTTTTGCAAGATTTACATCCTCTTCGTGAATAGAGTTTTCATTTACCTTCCAGCTCTACGAATCGTTTCTTCGAAATCTTCTAAAACCAAAAGCCCTTCCTTAGATTCATCAACTAGAATTTTTTCCAGTATGCGTTCCTCAGCTAAGGGTTTGAACTGCTCTACGTATTCGGCATCATTTTTTACATCATAACCTAAAACAGGCAGAATTTGGGTAATTAGAATAATGACACCTATGGCTGTCATAAATCCAGAAACTACAGGATAGGGAATGTACTTAATGTATTTTCCAACGCCCAAAACACCAAGTACAATTTGAAAGAGACCACTGAGTAAAAACACTCCTAGTATATAGGGAAGTGCTTGTTCAAGAGATCCATTATGAGCACCTAAAATAGTAGCGATAACGACCATACTAACAGCTGTCATCGGGGCAGTTGGTCCTGAAATTTGAGTTGGTGTTCCACCAAACAAAGCGGCAAAGAAACTTAAAAAGATTGCTCCGTAAAGACCAGCACTAGGTCCTAATCCTGAGCTTACTCCAAAGGTCAAAGCCAGTTGAAGCGCAACGATGCCAGCGGTTAAACCGCCTAGAACATCTCCTTTAATATGTTTAAATAGATTTTTCAATTGAAGTAGGTTTTTGCTTTCCCTTAAGGGAAAATGAGTAAGATTTTTTTAAGTTATGAGGGACTAAACTGCATTTTGGGGAGGGGGAGTGCCTCCCTTTAGATAGATGTCTTGATAGTGATGATCAAACCAAAATTTGAAACTAAAGAGTGAATTTTTTTTACCTTCCTTTAATTGAGGTTCAAAGAAAAAAACAGTCTCATCCAGTTCTTCCTTTTCCATTTCAATATCTTTTTCAATATTAACCAGAACAACAGCCTCTTTAAGTGAATGATCGTTTAGGGCAACGATAGTAGGGGCAACTATTCCTAGGCAAATATTAAGAAGTAGAATTAAAACTACACTTTTTTTCATGGGGCTAATTTGAACTAAAAATAAGAATTATAAAATTCAAAAAAGTCAAAAAAGAAAAACTATTGTTAACTAGAAATCTTAAATTTGAAATTCACTGCAATAGTTACATATCATGCAATCATTAAATACCAAGCGCTTAGTTTATAAAGCACCAGGTAGTTTTGAGGAAACTCGTTACGAAAAACTTCACAATGTAATCTGCGAAAGTCCCAACGAAGGCTCAAAATTAATTGCCCAAGAAATAGCTTCTTTGATCAACGAAAAACAGAAGCAAAACAAAATGTGTGTTTTGGGTTTGGCTACAGGTTCCAGCCCTATAAGTATTTATAGAGAATTGGTTCGGATGCACCAAGAAGAAGGCTTGAGTTTTAAAAATGTGATCAGCTTTAATCTAGACGAATATTATCCACTTTCTAAAGAAGACGTTCAGAGTTATCACTACTTTATGCATACTCATTTATTTAATTATGTTGATATTAAACCTGAGAATATCAATATTCCAAATGGTGAAGTAGCAATGGATGAGGTCAGGAATTTTTGTATAGGCTACGAGGAAAAAATTCAGGAAGTGGGAGGGATTGATCTTCAAATTCTGGGAATTGGTAGAACAGGACATATTGGTTTTAATGAGCCAGGGTCGCACAGGAATTCACGGACACGAACAATTACCTTAGATCATCTTACGCGTTATGACGCAGCACCATCTTTTCAAGGTATAGAATACGTTCCTCGTAAGGCGATTACTATGGGAATTCAAACCATACTTTCAGCCAAAAGAGTTCTGCTCATGGCATGGGGGACGAATAAGGCGGGGATTATTCAAAAAGCAATAGAAGGAGCGATATCACCCATGATACCTACTACCTATCTTCAATTGCATAAAAACACGACCCTTGTTCTTGATCATGAAGCAGCCTCAGAACTCACTAGAATAAAAACTCCTTGGCTAGTAAGTCACTGTAAATGGGATGAGGCCTTACGCTCTAAAGCAATTGCATGGCTTTCTTCTACTACTGCAAAATCAATTTTAAAACTGACCGATGAAGATTACAATCAACATGGGATGTCAGACCTATTAGCCTCTCACGGTTCGGCATACGATTTAAATATCGAGATGTTTAACAGATTACAGCGATCCATTACCGGTTGGCCAGGAGGAAAGCAAGATGCTGACGATACCTACCGTCCAGAACGCGCATTGCCCAAAAAGAAAAGGGTTTTAATATTCAGTCCTCATCCTGATGATGATGTCATCTCCATGGGAGGTACCTTTGATCGTTTGGTAGCCCAAGGACACGAAGTGCATGTTGCCTATCAAACTTCTGGGAATATTGCGGTTTCAAATGAAGACGCCATTCGATTTTTAGAAGTAACTCAAGACTTGTTACAATCTGATAAAAGTAAAAAGGTAGAGAACCTAAAACAGGAGTTTAACGAAATGAATCCTCAACACCCTACACCAAGAGGAATTTGTGAGTTAAAAGGGAGTATTCGGAAAAGAGAATCTCTCGGGGCAACACGCTATATTGGTATAGCTGACAGTCAAGTTCATTTTATGAATTTACCTTTTTATGAAACAGGTTTAATCGATAAAAACCCCATGTCTGATAAAGACATAGATCAGACCAAAGCGTTGATAGAGGAATTAAAACCGCATCAAATATACGCAGCTGGAGATTTAGCCGATCCCCATGGAACACATAGGGTTTGTTTGGATATTATTTTTGCTGCTTTAAAAGCTTTAAAAGCCAAGTCTTTTATGAAAGACTGTTGGGTATGGCTTTATCGAGGAGCTTGGCATGAATGGGAAATTCACGAAATTGAAATGGCTGTTCCTATGAGTCCAGATCAAGTTTTAAGAAAACGGAAGGCTATTTTTTATCACCAATCACAAAAAGATGGAGTCATGTTTCAAGGCAATGATCATCGAGAATTTTGGATTCGTGCTGAAGATCGAAATGCAGACACTGCAAAAAAATACAAAGACATGGGACTTTCAGAATATGCCGCAATAGAAGCCTTTAAACGTTATCATTTCTGATTTAACTCTATTGATTCGATCCCATATCGATAGGCAGCTCTTAAGTAGTCGATATGGCCGAGTGTATCTAAGAAAAAACTTCTTCTGGTTTTGTTCAAAGATAAGCCTGTTTGAGTTTCATAGCTGTCGTTTAAAATCAAACTCGTACGCCTGCTGTGTATTACTTTTACAGCTCTAATCTTATAATTCTTTGGATGGAAGTAATAAAACCAAAGATCAGCTTCAGGGTCATCAGTGTATGAGACTTTTAAAGTTAAAACCTCAATAGAATCTAGAATTGTTTGCTTCCCCAAATAGACTTTTTTTGCTGAAGGATCAGTGAGCTTAAAAGGCTGCCAAAAAACATAAAGTGCCGCATCTAAATTTGTAGCTGCTCGAATTAGTTCTAAGGAGTCCTTTACCATTTCTCCATCTTTAAATAAACTCACTTTATTAGATTTTTTTTCAGCAAAAAATGCACTCTCTTTATTTTTCCAAGCAATTGAGGTCTGGTCTGGATTCCACTGGTGGGTGATATATTGATCAACTGTTTTTTCTAATTCTCCAGATTTAGTGTAAAGGGAGGTTGATTTACTGTATTGAATGGATTTGATTGTCTTGAGCAAATCCAATCCACCATGTGCTGCGATACTTTTTTGAATAAGGGTTTCCGAGTTCATTGAAGACTGGGAGCAATTATTGTGTAATAGAAATACACCAATTAGGATAAGCTTGGGGATTACTGTTTTTTTTAATAAATAGGAAAGCATCAATTAATTCGTATTTTAGGTAAAAATATTGTTTTCATGGTACATTACAGCACACTTCAATTTAAAGCCCTAATATTCTTAATACTCATTCAATTTAATTTTTTAACAGCACAGCAAAAATTTTCTAAAAGACAGATTCAAAAAATCAAAACAGCAACGTTAGAAGCTGTTGACAGTCGTCATAAAAACACCCAGGTGATGATTGATAAAGTTTTTAGTTTTGCTGAGTTGGGTTTCCAAGAGTACGAGTCTTCAGCTTATTTAGTAAGTATACTCGAAGCTGCAGGCTTTGAGGTTGAAAAAGGAATTTCTGGTATTCCAACTGCTTGGATGGCTAAATGGAGTTATGGAGAAGGTCCTACCATAGCTTTGGGAAGTGATGTAGACTGCATCCCTAAAGCTTCTCAATATCCAGGAGTAGCCTATCATAAACCAATGGTTGAGGGTGCCCCAGGACATGGAGAAGGTCATAATTCGGGTATACCGGTTATAGTCACTGCGGCCTTGACTCTACAAGAACAAATGAAAAACAACAATCTTGGCGGTACTTTGGTGGTTTGGCCAGGAATAGCAGAAGAATTGGTTGCTTCAAAGGCATGGTATGTAAGAGACGGCTATTTCGATAAAATTGACATGTGTATTTTTACTCATGTAAGCAGCAATCTATCAGTATCATACGGTCAGGCAAGAGGAACAGGTTTAATCTCAGTTGAGTATACTTTTGAAGGTGAGGCGGCACATTCCGCAGGCTCACCGTGGAGAGGCAGAAGTGCTTTAGACGCTGCTGAACTGATGAATGTAGGGTGGAACTACAAAAGAGAGCATTTACATCCTCTAAAACGTTCACACTCAATCTTTACAGACGCAGGAGATCAGCCTAATGTAGTTCCTTCCAAAGCTTCTATTTGGTTTTATTTAAGAGATATTACTTATGATGGGATCATGAAAATGTATAATGATGCCAATAATATAGCAGAAGGAGCAGCGCTAATGACGGACACTAAGGTGAGTTCTAAGATTGTGGGGACTGCTTGGCCTCGTCATTTTAATAAAGTAATTGCAGAAACCATGTATGCCAACATTCAAACTGTAGGGCTACCTGAATGGTCAGAAGCCGATCAAACACTAGCCAAAGCTGTTCAGCAAGAGGTGGAGTCCAAAAATACAGATGGCCTCGCACTAGAACTTTCCAAACTTGGAAAGCCTCTTAAAAATCCAAGAAGTGGAGGGTCTGATGATATCGGTGATATTTCATGGACGATTCCAACGGTAACGCTTCGTTTCCCATCTAATATTCCAGGACTTCAAGGGCATCACTGGTCAAATGCTATCGCCATGGCAACTCCTATAGCTCATAAGGGGGGGACAGCAGGAGCAAAAGTTGTGGCAACGACGGTAATTGACTTTTTGACACAGCCAACACTTCTCAAGCAGGCAAAAGATTATTTTCAAAATGTTCAAAGCAAAGAGACAAAATACCAACCGATGATTTCGGAAAAAGACCCACCTCCAATTTATTTGAATAAAGGGATCATGGATCAATATAGACCAGCCTTGGAAAAGTTTTATTTCGACGAGTCTAAATACGACACTTATCTAGAGCAATTAAATATCGAGTATCCAACCCTAAAATAAGCTAGATGAGGCTATATTTTTCAACCCTATTTTTTATTGTTAGCGGATTTCTTTTTTCTCAGCAAGCCGCCTCCAAAAAAGATTCATTAGCTGTTGTCAAGGTTTTGTTTGACCAACAAGACCATTGGAACAAAGGTGATTTAAACGCCTTTATGGAGGGCTATTTAAAGTCGGATGAGTTGGTTTTCTCCGGAGCCTCTGGACCAATTTATGGATGGGAGGCCACGCGAGATCGCTATAAGAGAACATATTCAGATCGTGTAAAAATGGGAGAATTAAAATTTGATGTTCTTCACCTTTTAGCTCTTAGTCCCACGGTAATCCAACTTCAAGGGAAATTCTATTTAACACGAACCATAGGGGATGCACAAGGTTTTTTTACGTTAAATTGGGTTCGTGTAAAAGATAAGTGGTACATCATTTCTGACCATACTTCAGCCTCAACTTTATAGATTATGCAGCGAAAAATTGCCCTTGTATTGGGTCCCTTACTTTTTATACTTATTCAATTTTTAAAGCCTTTTGAGGGCTTGTCTGATCAAGGCCACGCAGTTTTGGCAACTACCCTTTGGATAGCCGTTTGGTGGGTAGTTGAAGCAATTCCTATTGCAGCTACCGCTCTTTTGCCCATTGTACTCTTTCCCCTGAGTGGCGGGATGGAGTTAGCTACGACTACCGCTTCATTTGGGCATCGATATGTTTTTCTTTATTTGGGAGGTTTTTTGATTTCAATAGGCATAGAAAAATGGAATTTACACCGACGGATTGCCCTCAATATCATAGCTTTTATTGGCTCTGATATTCGTAAAATTATTTTGGGGTTTATGCTTGCTACCGCATTTCTATCCATGTGGATTTCAAATACAGCAACATCAGTGATGATGCTTCCAATTGGAATTGCGATCATCAAACAGTTAAAAGATAATCCAGATACGGTAGAAGATGAAAATCTTATTTTCGGTAAAGCCTTAATGTTGGGAATTGCATACAGCGCCTCAATCGGTGGGATTGCAACACTTATAGGAACACCGCCAAATTTAGTATTGGCAGGGGTCGTTCAATCTACCTATGGATATGAAATTTCCTTTTTGGAATGGTTTAGTTTTGGATTTCCAATTTCAATTGTACTCTTGGCTTTTTGTTGGGTCTACCTTACGCGTAAAGCTTTTAAGTTTAAACAGACTGAATTTCCAGGAGGAAAAAAGGAAATTTTACGTTTAAAAAACGATTTAGGACCCATTAGTTATGAAGAACGCTGGGTAGCTGTAGTTTTTTCGTTGGCTGCTTTTTGTTGGATTACCCGTTCATTTCTTTTGCAGCCTTTATTTCCAAAAATTGACGATACCTTAATTGCTATTTTATTTGGTTTAGCGCTATTTGTCATTCCCTCAAAAAGACAAGGTCAGCCGTTATTAAATTGGAAGGATACCATCAACCTTCCTTGGGGGATCATCTTGTTGTTTGGAGGAGGAATGGCTTTGGCAAAAGCTTTTGAAGAAAGTGGGCTAGCAATTTGGTTGGGTCAATTGATGACCGAATTTGGAGGACTTTCATTATTCTTATTGTTACTTCTCTTGATTGCTGCGATCAATTTTTTAACTGAAATCACTTCGAATTTAGCAACTACAGCCATGCTGCTTCCCGTATTGGCTCCACTAGCTCTGGAAATAGATGTACACCCTTTTGGGCTTATGGTTGGAGCGGCGGTTGCGGCTTCCTGTGCCTATATGCTTCCAGTGGCTACACCCCCAAATGCAGTAGTTTTTGGATCGGGATATTTGAGAATACCCGATATGGTTTCTAAGGGAATAGTCATGAATATTGTTTCAATATTGTTTATAAGCCTTATGGTCTATTTCCTTTTACCCTTGCTTTGGGGGATCAACCTTGAATCCTTTCCTGCAGCGTTAATTCCTTAGGGGAATTCAATTGGAAAGTCAAAATAGGTTTGTGGAAAGGGTTCTTGATTTAAAGTAAAGTGCCACCACTCCTTGTCATAGGGTTTAAAACCGTTTGCTAGCATCAGTTCTCTAAGTAAATTTCTATTGGCTTTTTGCTTTTCTGAAATTGCAGGGTAACTAAAATTGGAAAGTTCACCAAAAAAGTCCCATGAACCCCCCATGTCGACTTCTTTCCCTTTGTTTTTCCCCTTTAAATAAATCAAGCTTAGGTCAACTGTACTTCCTCTGCTGTGTCCACTTTTTGATGCGATAAAGCCTAAATCAAAAAGTCTATTTTTTGCGGGTGTAGGATAGTAAATGTGTTTAGTCAGTGTGTCACTAGGGATTTTGGACCAGCGAATAAAGTCATTGACAGCGGTTTGAGGGCGGTAAGCATCGTAGATTTTTAGGCCCAAGCCCATAAGTTTTAATTCGGCTTGAACTTTTTTCAAATGATGAGCTAAAGCTGAGGTCCCTATTCCAATACTGTCATTATAGCCAGCCACAGGGCGCCCCATAAAATTATTTGCCCCTGCATACCGTAATTCAATTTGTAAATCTGGAATAGAATCTGTTAGTGCAGTAAAACCTTCTGGCAGCTGAGCATTTAAAAATTGAGAAGTAATCAACCCTATCAATACAAGGCTAATTTTGTAATGCATAGTCCAATAGTTTTCCTCTTATACCTAGTTTGTAGAGTGCACGTTGTTCTCTTGAAGGATACACTCGATTGCTCAAGAAAATAATAAAACAATCTTCCGAAGGATCTACCCATACAAATGTCCCTGTAAATCCACTGTGACCAAAACTTGAGGGTGAAGCTAAATTAGATGGATAAGCATCTTGATTTTCTGAAACACTCGGTTTGTCAAACCCCAAACCTCTACGATTGGTGCTTTCAGGATAGGTTCTTTGGGTAAATAGTTTAACAGTTTCAGGTTTGAGCAGTATTTTTCCATTGTAGGATCCCTTATTGAGCATTAATTCTAAAAGCGGAGCAATAGAGCTAGCGTTTGCAAATAGACCCGCATTTCCATTAATTCCTCCTATCAGTGCTGCAGCTTCATCGTGAACCCACCCTTGGACTAACTGTTTCCTGAAGAGGTTGTCGTATTCTGTGGGTACAATTTCACTCTTGGGGAAGTATCTTGTGGGCAAAAACGATAAGCGTTGTAGTTGTAGGGGGTTGTAAAAATGCAATTTTAAAAAGGATTCAAAAGACAGACCACTTAATTGTTTGGTCAGTTCAGGAACTAAAAAAAACCAAAGTCCAGAATATAAGTATTCACCAACAGTCTTAATCTCTGTCTTGCGGATACGTCGAATGATTTTTTTAGGATAATTTTTGAACACATATAAGGAGTCACTAATTTGAGTTGGATATCTTTTGGTCTGATTTGTTTTTAAGGTTCTGGGCTTAAACTTTCCATTTTTTTTACGAACAAAATTTTGATGAGCTATGTAGGGAATCCATCCTGAACTGTGACTCAAAACCTGTTTAAAACTAGATTCTTTTTTATTACTTCTTTTCAGATAAGGGAGGTACTCAGAAACCCTTTCATTTAGATCAATATCGTATAGTTCATAGAGTTTCATAAAAGCAAGGGTACCTGCGAGTATTTTAGTAACAGAAGCCAGATCGTAGAGGTCTGTATTTTTTACTTTTACAATAGAGTCATAGGTGTGATATCCATAAGACTTTAAGAGTTGGACACTGTCTTTTTTGTAAATGAGCAGTTGAGCCCCTGGGAAGGCTTTATTTTGGATACCCATTTCAACTAAGCTATCGGCAATAAAATGAAGATCCTTATTTTTCTCTTGTGCATTTAGCCTTAAGTTAAGACCAAAGAAAACAACAATTAAGACACAAATAATTTTATACATACCGTGATTAATGCGTAACTTGAATTATGCTTATTTTTATAAATTTAAACCAAATAAAGAAAGTAGCGTATAAAACTGGCTAATCTTGAAACATCTCCAGAAACTAATTCATAAACTCCCCTATATATTCTTTACGGTAAGTTTCTTTGTATATTCTTTAACTCTTTTTGCTCAAGAAGAAGAAGAGCCCGACGAATTGCTTCCCTTTGATGCGGTTATTCAGTCAGAGATGGGCGGTAAGCGCACGAAGTTTTATGGGAATACTCGTTTTAATTTTAATCAGGCGTATTTTTCAAATTGGATTTCTGGAGGAGAAAGTGCCTTAACTCTTTTATACGGGCTGGATTACAACTTTAACTATTCAGATCGAAATGCCCTTGTATGGGATTCCAATCTATTACTCTCTTTAGGTACTACGTATATTTCGGGAAGTAAATACTTAAAAAAAGCTGACGACCGATTTGAAATTAACTCTCTAGTAGGTAAGCAAATCAATACTTACTGGAATTATTCTGGCTTTTTAAACTTTAAAACTCAATTGTTGCCTGGTTTTAAGTTTTTCAATCAAGACGGAGAAGAGCTTAGAGAAAGGGTTTCACAATTTTTATCGCCTGCCATACTCCAGGCAGGGTTAGGATTTTACTATAAAAAAAATCAAGATTTCTGGGTGAATATGTCTCCGGTTTCTGCCCGTATGATTATCGTTTCTAAAAAGTTTACTCAAGAGTTAGAAGCTGAGAGTAAATATTTTGGGGTTGACTTCAACAAACGCTCTAAGTTCTTTTTTGGAGCATTAATTTCGGGTTTTTATAAAAAAGAAATCATGGAAAATATCATATGGGAAAATAAATTCAGCGTTTATGTAAACTACCTAGAAAAGACAGAAAACGTTGATTTCGATTGGAATTCTAATATGCGGTTTAAGGTCAACAGTAAAATCTCCGGGAATTTTATTTTACATCTTCTTTACGATGATGATTTGATTGGAAAGCTCCAAGTAAGAGAACTTTTAGGTTTGGGAATTAACATTGATTTATAAATTATTCTTCTCCATTAGCTTTTCTTAAAAACCAATCGTAATTATAAAATGTAATAAACACATTGTACACACTTCCCTGTCCTCTTGGATCCATTTCAATGACTACCCTTTTATCTGGATCGACAAAACGAATACAGGGTAGATTTTTTTTCACTAGCACTGGGTCAGACCAATTTTCTTGCGCGTATACTGTTTTGTGATCAATAGACTCAAAATACTTTCTTGTTTTTTTTAAGTAGGCAGTTGCTTGAGACAAGCTTAGATTTTTTTTACTCCAAATATTGATACTGACCAAACGACCATTGTGATCAACTAGAGATCTTTTGCGGAACGCATAAGAAGTTCCATTTCCAAAGTTGATATTTTTAAGTGTTTTGGAATTTTCTTGAAGAATCTCTTTGGCTTGATCAATAGGCATGTCATAAATAAATTCTTTATAGAGGACTTGACCGCCAACCAGGTTTGGCACTGAAAAAATAAAAAGAAGAATCCCCAAAAACTTCATTGTACTCATTTGCAACAAAAATATTCTATAAAAGACCAATAATATAAGAAAATATTAAAAAAAACTTTCAATTTTTTTTTCAAATGGATATATTGAAAATATAGCTTTACTTTGATGAAAGCATAAAAAAAGGAAGTTTGAAAAATACAGCATTAATTACGGGAGCCTCATCTGGAATTGGATTTGAAATTGCCAAATGCCTTGCAATAAGGGGATTTGATTTAGTTCTAACGTCCAGAAATTCGGATAAATTAGAAGCTGCTGCTACAAGCTTATCCTCTCATGGGGAGGGGAAAATTCATGTAATTGTTGCCGATCTTCACAACCCTCTAGCTCCGCAACAAATTTATGATTATTGTAGAAATAAGGGTTATAAAATTAATCTACTGGTTAATAATGCGGGGTATGCTATTGCGGGTTCTTTTGATCAGACCTCAATGGAAGACGAGGAAAAGTTTATCCGCGTTTTAGGGATTGCCGTAATTGCCTTGAGCAAGTTGTTTATAAAAGATATGCTTGAAACAGCTGATGGAAAAATCATGATGATATCCTCTGTTGCGGCATTTGCACCACCTTCAACTATACAGACGCTTTACGGACCGATTAAGACATTCCTCAATAGGTTTAGTGAGGGTTTAAATATCAATTACAATCACAGGGGAATAACCTCTACTGCTGTTTGTCCGGGCTATACGGTTACGAATTTTCATACCGCTAGTGGTGTACAAGAAGAGATGGACCGCGTACCTTCATTTATGAAAAAAGAAGCAAGTCGTGTAGCAAAAGAAGCCGTTGACGCGACATTAAAAGGCAAGAAAGTATGTGTTCCTTCTAAGACGTTTAAACTGATTGTATTTTTATTGAAGGTACTGCCTCATTCACTCTTCCCTCTGTTTAGTAAACGCCTTGCTCCTGGACGTTACGATCAAAAATAAGCTATTTAACCCCTGTTAGGATAAGCGTACCTGCCCAGTTTTCTTTTGCGCCAAAGCGCCAATTTTCAATGGATTGAAATGCAGCAGCTTTAAAAAAGTCAACCCATTCATTTTCACTATAAAGCTTCATATTCGAAATGCCACAACTGTCGGACCAATCATGGGACACCGTATTTTCAAAATAAAAATCCAATCCTATAATCAGTCGCCCTCCAGGATTTAACCATTGATTGCTGATTTTTTGGATGAGTTCTTTTGGATTTTCCAGGTAGTAAAAAACCTCCATAGAGTGAACTAGATCTACTTTTTCCATGGGATTCCAGGTCATTAAGTCAGCAGAACTATAGCCATGCGTAGGGTCTATTGATTTGGCTTTTTCTATCATTTTATCCGAACCGTCTATCCCTTCGGCTTTTATGCACATCGGATTTTGTGATACTGAACGGACCACCCATCCGTTTCCACAGCCAGCATCAATAAATGAAAATGGTTTTTGCTGTTTTGTAGCAAAGGAGAGCATATTTTCAACAGACTCTTTATGGTTTTTTTCCATACCGTAGTCTTTGTCTAAATCGGCCCATTCACTAAAAACTTCTATAGGACTGCGTTTCATATCAATTGTTTTATAGCCCTGCTAAAATAAGGAAATTCCCCAAAGTGTTAAGAACCCCCATAGGAGATAGCGGACTACTTTTCCAATTAGCATCCAAATAGCAACAATATTTAAAGGTACTCTAAAGAACCCCAACCCAACAGCTAAAACATCGCCAATTATTGGTAACCAGCAGAGAAAAGCAAGTGGGCTACCCCATCGATCTATTTTATTTTTTAGAGCCTCAACTTTTATTTGCTCAACGCCAAAATACCTGTTAATTAAATTCCAGTATCCAAGACGACCAAGAGCATAGCTGCTCAGCCCTCCTAACCAGTTACCTAATGTTGCTACGGATAAAGATGTGATAAAATTATAGTCGTTTGCAAGCAGTATACTCAGGACTATTTCAGAACTCAAAGGAATTAAAGTTGCTGCCAAAAAACTAGAAACAAAAAGTCCCAAATATCCCCATTCAACATAATGCTCCATAAATAATTTTTTGAAACTAGAAATGATAGGACAAAATAACCTAAATCATAAATTATGAATGTTAATATATGTGTTATTTAATCAATCTTTATAAGACAAAAGAAAAAATTAATAAATTATAACCGTATTCTTATATTTATTAAAAATCAATCTACAAATGAAAAAATCAATTTTAATAGCAGGAAGTATCCTTGTAGGCTCTTTAATTTTAGGTCTTTTAATTGCTGATGGGATGGCCACAGATCGATATGAATATGTTGAAAGTAATGTTGTGTTTGACAAAAAAACGGGCACTACCTATTTTACCGATAAAAAAGAATACCTAGACACCAAAGGAGACTTGTATCGATATGAGTGAGTTTATCTGATATAGCAGAGGTTCAGTCTTAATCATTTTAGATACTTGTCTAGAGTTTTTTGTTCTCTTGGATTATTTTTTGAATAAATTGCGCAAAAGGTTTTTATCGGATTGATATACAACACATGGGTACATTTGGCAACGAAGGGGAACCTAATCTTGACATGGTTATTGTAATAATTACAGGGAATCAAAAATCAGATAATTTTAACATGAACCTAAGTTCACCAAAAATGTTGCATTTTAATAATCCATAACCTCTTAAAAACAAAAAAAAGCATTTAATAAGGTGATTTTTAAAAAGTAAAAATCACCTTATTAAATATTATCCGTTTAAATCTTTAAAAAGATTTTATTTAATGTCGTTGCAATCACAAAGAACTTTTCCAAGATTCTTGGCCTCTTGTTCTCTCATTTTATACATTTTACCTCTGTAAAGATTACATTTTTGAATTAGATTGTCACAACTCTCTAAAACATAACATTTGACTTCAGTGTTTGTACAAGTATAAACTATTCTTTGAAATTCTGACGACATTTTAAATGAAGACAAAACAAGCAAAAAGACTATAACAACTATATTTCTGATATATAACATATATAAAATTAAGAAAATTTTTAAAATCTACAAATAAACAAAATTATGTGCTTCTATATTTTGCTTGTTAACCACTGACAGACCTTCAATTTAGGACAAATACTAACTTATTATTTTTTAATTTGTTGTCTAAAATTTAAAATGTTTGTTTTAAAGACATAAAAGCTTTTGAAAATCATTAACTTATACCTAATTTAGCACTATAAAACCATATATGCAATTCAATGAAATCAAATCTTTTTTTTGAATTATGTAGAGTGATCCTAGTCATAGTATTAATATCTCCGATTTATGGTCTTAAGGCCCAAAATTATGAGAAGGGTCAATTTGATTATGGTTTTTCAGGTTCCCAGACAAATCTTGTAATAAATTATGATCGTTCAAAGTCTGAAATAAGATCTGAGCGTGTTAAAATTGCAATTGAGATAAATAAAAGTCGAAAGTTACTAATTGATGGTAAAGTAGAATTTTATTTTGGTCAGAATCCAAATAATTTGTCAAAATCAGAAATAGGTTCAGTTACTAGTAGCGATGACTTTAATATTAAAACATTTTACTTTAATCAAGATGGATTAGTGCCTAATACGAAGTATTATTTTAGGTGGTCTTTTGTTTCAAACTCAATTAACACTGGTCAGGGGATTGTTGAAATTCAAACTCCCAGAAGTTTTTCTGTATTACCGGATCAATTATTTGATATACCAGAAACAGGCATCAAGGTTGGTGATACGCTTGGTAGGATTAAATATGATGACACTGACAATAAGTGGAAGAAAATTCAAACATTTTATAAAACATCTGTTGGTCTAAAAGAAGATGGAACACTTCAAGTTTGGGGGAATAATAGCTATAGCTTGATACCTGATAGTTATTATAATGATCGAAGTGTAGTTTATGAACCTGTAACCGCTACCCAGGTTAGTTATACAATTAATTTAGATACTGATGGAGACGGGTACCTGGATAATGATGAGGAACTGTTATTAAATGGTCAACCCCAGTCTGATAAAAACGATCCTAACAGTAAACCAATTGATTCTGATAGAAATAAAATAAAAGAAAGTGATAATAGTGAACGTGATATTCGTTGGAATTTACGTGAATACAACGATGATGGGGGTTTTAACACAAATAGAATACCTGTCAAATTTTCAGATTTACTAGAAAATCAATTGGGGATGGATCCTTTAGGTGATGAACCATATCCTCATTCATTCTCCTGGAATGAAGTTTCAAACTTCATTGAAAGCCCAAGAAAAATTACAATGAGGTTTATCGATTTCGCATTGACTAAAACTTCGATATATGCAGTAAGAGAGAATAATGAATTATGGCAATGGGGAAATGCATCAGGAGGTAACGACTTATTTGCACCGACTACAGATTTGAATGGCGACGACTTAGAGGGTGGAGAAATTACTTGGTCAATGATAGAAAAAAATCTACAATGGCAATATTTTTTAGCTCCTTGGAATATAGGTAAAAGGTTCGAAGCTTTGAAAAGCATAAAAGTAATAAGCTCTTCAGATAATTTTTTAACACCAAAATATCCAAATATTTTTAGTAGAGAAAATTGGTATGATGCTATAGTAGCTGCAATAAATAATGATGGTGAATTATACGTTTGGGGCCAAATAAATGGTGTTGTTATTAATACCCCTTTAAGATTGGGTAGTGATAGGAATTGGAAGGATGTAAAAATTTCAGATGGTGTTTTGGCATTGTCAGAGGATGGCACCATTCATCAGCTTGGAATTGAATTATATGAAAATGTACCATCGTCTAGTATAGATACAGATAATGATGGTGTACCTGATAGCGATGATGCATTTAAATTTAATTCTAGATATCAGTATGATAGTGATGATGATGGTCTTCCCAACAAGGAAGAAATATTAATTGGAACAGACTATGTAAATCCAAGTACTGATTGGGATACAGACAGAGATGGTGTTTCAGACTCTGAGGATTCATTTCCTTTAGATTCAAGATATGATACGGATGAAGACGAAGATGGTGTGCCTTACAAGCTAGATTTTAAAATCAATCAAAATGGCCAAAAAATCTTCACTGACGATAATTGGGATAGAGATGGGGATAATATACCGGATGGCGAAGATGCAGATCCAGATGTTTATGGCCAGGATGATTGGGACTATGATGGTGATGGCATTTCAAATGTCGAAGAGTGGAATAGACATTTAGATGCTTGGAATGAAGATACTGATGGAGATGGTTTTAAAGATAATGTAGA
>Ga0181553_10000528_pt1 | contig 33151 bp, 33 predicted proteins | sample 011ome_17_FD_133753 | JGI IMG/M metagenome (GOLD analysis project Ga0181553, IMG submission 133753) | Coastal salt marsh microbial communities from the Groves Creek Marsh, Skidaway Island, Georgia - 011502XT metaG (megahit assembly) | ecosystem: Environmental > Aquatic > Marine > Intertidal...
ATCTTTAATATAATTATTTGCTTTTAAAAATTGATTATATTGATTATAATCAAACCCCCACTGAATTAAATAAAGTGGATATTTAAATTTTTTTTCTAAAATATTATGATTTACTGAACCAAAAATATTTAATTTATATAAATTAATATTATTTACAATAGTTAGACATAATTGGTAATTACTAAGATTATTTTTAATAGGTTCAAATATTACTAAAATTTTAATATCAAAATATGGGTCATTAATAATATTTAAATGATCATTTTTAATATGTGGACCAATAATTAATATTTTTTTATTTGTATTTAAATTTAAATTAAAGAAATTATTAAAATCAGGAAAAGTTCCTTCTCTTAAATCCGAAAAAAAAGCAATATATTTTATCATTATATTTTAATTACTATATAAAAAATAAAATTTTTAAACATTTATATTCATATATAATATATGAATAATAAAAAATATTAACTCAATTTAATAATGGTTATAGAGATATTATAAATATAATACCTATAGTTAAATATTTTAGTAAAATATATTTACAAATTATTTTAATTATAAGAGAAGAAGTTCAAAATAAATATATATTAGAAAATTGTATATAAATTTAATTATGTTTTTATCTTTATTATATATATAATGATTAATTATAAATATACCAAAAATAGAGATTAGTTTAATGGAAGTATAATTAAAAAAGAAATTTTAAATTATCTAACTAATTATAAACCAAATAATATTTTAGAAATTGATTGTTATGAAGGATAATCTAGTGTTTTTTTTGCTGATAATTTACTTGATTATTATGAATCATCGCTAACATGTGTGGATCCATTTAATAGTATAGAAAATAATGACCATGCACATTTAATAAACAATATTATAGAGGAAAATTTTGATTTTAATATTAGTAACTGTAAAAATTATGATAAAATATCTATAAAAAAAATAACATCTGATAAATTTTTTAAATGAATGATAAATATTTTAACTTAATTTATATTGATGAATGTCATAAACCTGATTTTATTATAAGAGATATGAAAAATTCATTTAAATTTTTGGTAGAAGGTGGCATAATGTGGATGGATGATTATGGTGGTGGAGATTGAATTCAAATAAAAAAGGCAATGGATTCATTTTTGAAAGAATATGAATGTAGATATATCGTAATATATAAAAGGTATCAACTTGCAATAAAAAAATTATAAATTCTTAAACTTTTAAAAATAAATATTTTTTATCTTTTATTTAATATAAAAAAATAAAATATTTGTAATGTTATTAAATGTGCAAAGCTGTAATAAAAAATTTATTAATTGTATTCTAATGATTTTTATCTTTGAATAAAATATGAATTATTTTAAATTTTTATAATTTTATATTATTTATTTTAATAATATAATGAAAAAATATTCAATTATGTCATTCTGGAATGGTTATTGTTACTCTAATAATTTTTTTTACCAATTATTTAAAAAATATTCATTTATATGTTGATAAAAATGAAAATATTGATTTTTTAATTATAGGTCAATTTATTTCAAAAAATGATTATGATTTTATAAAAGAAAAAAATGTATTAAAATTTTAAATATATCAGAACCAATAGAAATAAATCCCCCTTATAAATATTGTTATCAATTATATAATGAAAATATTTTTAATTTTATTATAGGTTGTATAAATACTACTATAAATCAAATTAAATTTCCACTATATATAAATTATATATTAAACAGTCCATGTAATTATTATAATGAAATTAATGAATATGTTAAAAACTGTGCTTTAAATAAAGATTTTTGTTGTTTAATTAATACGCATGATCAATGGAATACGCGAAGACCAATTTATGAAAAATTAAAAAATATTAATCATATTACATGTCCATCAAACTTATTAAATAATTGTTCTAATAAAGAACTAAATGATTTAGGAAATGCATTATATATTAAGAAATTTTTATTTAATATTTGTTCTGAAAATACATTAAAAAATGTTAAAGGATATATTACTGAAAAAATAATAAATTGTTGTATGGGAGGAGCAATACCAATTTATTGCGGACGGTTTGATGAAATTGACGAAAAAATATTTAATAAAAATAGAATATTATTTTATAACTCAAAAGATAAAAAATCTTTAATACAAGTTTATGAAAAAGTAAAAGAATTAATGGATGATAAAGAAAAATTAAAAGATTTTTATCAACAAAATGTTTTTATGGATAGTGCATATGATACAGTTCAAGAAATAAATAATAATTTGATGAATATGTTTAAGAATATTTAAAATTATAGATTTTATATTTATAATTGATATAATTATCATTTCAATAAGATTTTATAGATTTTGAATTATTAATATATTATTTGTTAATATTTTTATATATTTTTATTATAAAGTATAAAAATATATAAAAATATATAAATATTATTTATATATGATAATTAGTATTTTTGATAATAAATCAGGTTTTTTTTCAATGTTTTTTTTTTTTGTTAATCATTATATTTATGCCTTAAAAAATAATTTAAATTTTGAAATTAATAATACTAATTGGTTATTTAAATATAATTTAGGATGGGAAGATTATTTTGAAAATATTAATATTAATATTAATAAAGAAAATAAACAAATAAGAAATTGTCAATTTAATGAAACATTATTTAGTTGTTCAATTCAAGAGTATAAAAATGTTTTAGAACATATTTATAGATATAATAAAAATACAATTCAATTAATTAATCAAAAAAAAATAGAATTTAATTTATTTGATAAAGAATATGCATCAATATTTATTAGAAGAGGTGATAAATTATTAAAAGAAACTGATTATATTCATTCTTCAGTATATCTTAAATATTTATTAGAATTAAATCCTACATTTAATATAATTTATTTACAAACAGATGATTATAATTGTTATTTAGAATTAGAAGAATATATAAAAAATAATAATTTAAATATTACTTTAATTACATTATGTAAAATAAATTGTAAAGGAATGATAATATTTGATTATCATAAAAATTCTATAATAGGTGGTAATTTTGAAAAAGGTAATAATATAGATTATCTAAAAAATAATATGTCAAATTATTCAATTTTTAAACCCATAAATCAAATGAATAATGAAGAAATATATAATCATACATTAGATATGATTGTTGGAATAGATATGGTTTTAAATTCATCATTAGTTATTACTGATTATTCTTCAAATGTTGCGAGATTTATAAAATTAAAACATGAAAATAGTGATTGTGTATATGATGTAATATCTCAAACAAATTATATAGATTATAATAAAATAATATGTCCAAGTTATTGTTTTTAAAATAATAAATATTTTTTATAAATAAAATAATTTAAATATATAAAATATATTTTATATATTTAAAATAATTTAAATATATAAAATATATTTTATATATATAATAAATGAATTTATGTATTCATAGATATTTAACAAAATGTTTAACTAATCCACAGCCACCTGGTTTTGCTGATTTTATTAGAGGAACTAAAGCATTATATATTTTATCAAGAAAATTTAATTATAAATTACTTATTGATTATAATATACATCCATTATTTAAATATTTTAAATTTAATGAAAATATTTATATTAATGAATTAAATAATAATACGACAATGGAATTATTACCTCCCGTTTCATATCATGAAATATATTCACAATTATTAAATTTATTTAATTCAAAACAAGATTTATATTTATTAACAAATAGTTTTCATGTAAGTCATATGACGCGTCACAATGATCATAATATTGATGTAATAAATAGTTCTAATAATTTTATTAAAGAAATGTTAAAACCATCTGATTTATTAGAAGAATTATTTTTAAATAAAATTAATGAAATAAATATTGATATTAATAATTATATAATTATACATATACGAATAAAAGATGATTGCTTTTTTAATGAAAATTTTAATTTAGATGAAAATTTTGATAGTTTAGTAAAAGAAAAAATTAAAATAGTAATAGATAATAATTGTAATAAAAATATATTAGTTTTATCAAATCATAGTAGATACTTACAAAATTTAAAAAGTTTATTTAATAATATTTTTATTACAAATAACTTAACAATTCACTTAGGTTCTTTAGATAATAATAATATGGAAAATAAAATACAAGGTACATTAATTGATTTGTTATTTATGTCTAAATCAAAAGAAATATATAGCATTTCACAATATGGTGGTAGTGGATTTAGTCATGTAATCGCACAAATTTATAATATACCTTTACATTAAAGATTTAAACTTAATTTTTTCATGAAAAATATATAAAAATAAAATATTTTAATATATTTATAAATATGGAAAATAATTATTTTAATTCAATGATAAATAATTTAAAAAATAATACTGATAATTTAGATTTTATATTAAATAATCTAATAACAACATTTAGTTTATATTATTTAAGTGATCATTATATTGGGAATGAATTAGAAAGATATGGTATTCCTATTGAAACAAGATCAAATAATTTATTAATAAATAAAAATATAAATTCTTTAACAAACATGCAAATATTATTTGTTCAAAATGATTTTTTTGATATATTTATTACAGATTTTTTACCTAATATTGAATGCAAATTTATATTAATAACTGGACAATGGCAGTTACCTGCTCTATATATAAATGATAAAACAACAAATTTATTAAATGATAATAAAATTCATAAATGGTTTTCTCAAAATCCTATATTTAACCATAAAAAATATAGGCCGTTTCCTTATGGATTAAAATACGCTGAAAATTTTAGTGACCCTGAAATAAAATTATATTGTAAAGAATTAGTTAAAAATTGTATTAAGAATGTAAATATTTCTAATTTACCATTAAATTATAATACACATCAATGTAGAAAAATATTTCCAAAATTAAATTATATACCATTCAATATTTTTTATGAAGAAATGCATAAATCTAAATTTATATTATCGCCAATAGGTGATAGAGATGATTGTTATAGACATTGGGAAGCAATTGGTTTAGAAACTATACCTATTTCAAATGTTGGAGAATTATATAAAGATTTATTTCAAGATAATATGATTTATATAAATAATACTACGGATATTCTAAAATTATTTGATGAACAAAAAAATTTAGAATATAAATGTCCTAATAAAGATTTAATATGTCTTGATTATTGGAAAGAATATATAAAAAATAATATATAAAAAATAATATATAAAAAATAATATATGAAATAATATATGAAAATAATATATGTTTATATATTATTTTTTTTATATTTATATATTTATATAAATGAATGACTTTATAAAATTATACAAAAGTAATAAACCTAAAATTAGATTAGGTAGTAAATATGATGGAGGTTATGTTATTGTTGATAATATAACAGAATATGATTTATTTATTAGTTGTGGAATTAGTAATAATATAGATTTTGAAATAGACTTTTTAAAAAAATATGATAATATAAAATGTATAGCTTTTGATGGTACTATTTCAGATATTCCTAAAAATAATAATAATATTAATTTTATTAAAAAAAATATTGGCGAACATAATGATAATAATACAACAAATTTAATTGAATATTTAGAAAATTATAATAATATATTTTTAAAGATGGATATAGAAACATGGGAATATAAATGGATTAGACTTTTAAATGATACACATTTAAAAAAATTTGCTCAAATAGTTATTGAAATTCATTTTCCATTTGATTTGGTGGAACATATATTTAAGCAATTTTCAGAAGAAATAATATCCGTTCAAGATAAATTAAATATAATAAGTAAACTATTTAAGCATCATAAACTTTTTCATATTCATGGAAATTCAGCATGTGGAACAACAACTCATAATAATAAATTAATACCAAATAATATTGAATGTACTTTTGTCAGGAATGATTTAATAAATGAGTATGAGTTAGATAATAGTGTAATTCCTGATCCTAATTTAGATAATATAAATATTATTGGTACTGAAGAAATAATATTTAAATTAAATTAAAACTGAATAATTATGTATATTTTAATATTTTTTAATTATATTATTAAAAAGTATGTTTTAATTATTATAAATAAAATGTAGCTATATTTATATATGTATTTAACTATTTTAGGAAGTTGTCGACAACATTCTTTAAATAATATTTATAATTGTACTGGAATTCAAGAAAAATTAACATATCCTCATTATACGAAAGAAATAATACAAACAATAAAATATTTAAAATATAAAAATTTAGATGATTCAGAAGTTTTACTTACATTTAGAACACCAATATTAGAAAAAAAAATATCTGATTATAATGAATTAAAAAAAGATTTTGATAAAACTGATATATTTTTGTTAGAAATAGCATCAAAAATATATTATAAATATAATAATATATATGTACATCATATAGCAATAGAAGATCAATATAATATTTCTATTAAAGACGAAATTATAATTGGTAAATTAACAAAAGAAGAAATAGAAGAAGATATATTAAATATTCAAAAAGAATTAAATAAACCATTAATAATTATAAGTCATATTGTGACTAAAAATGTTGGTGAACGATATGAATTAAAATGCTGGTTAGAAGATATTTGTAAAAAACATTCAATATGTTTTATAGATCCTGTTAAAAATCTTTTAATAAAATACAATAATATTGATAATTTATTTTTAGAAGAAAAATCTCTAAATCATTATAATGATTTAGGGCATAAATATATTCAATCTATTTATAAAGATTTTATAGAAAATATATAGAATAAAGAATATATTTTTATTTATTATATCATATTCTAACTATATTATTATATATATTTATACATTATACAAATCAATATATTACTCCTTTGCACATTTAAAATGCCGATTTTTAATAAATAAAACAACTTAAAAAAATAATAATTTACAATATTAACAATGAATAGTAAGAAGTCTATATTGAATTGTTCTTTAAAGGTTTGAATTATTACGATGTCCATTGGTTACGCTATATGCAAAATAATTCTTTATTATACCTTATAAACTTCATACCTGTTCCACGACAGGTTATAACCAAATTTTTACTACCTCGGCGTTTTAAATGTGCAATGTTGTAAAACAAAAGATTTAATTAATTTAATATTAATTTTATAGGGTAAAAATAAATATATCTACATATAAAATAATAATTATATATATATATATGTTAGAAATATTTTTTAATAAATCAATTATTTTAGAAAAATCAAATAATATTTTATTTAATATTAATATTCCTAATTTCAAACAAAATGTATTACAACCTGATCAATCATATGAGGGTGATGGTAATGGTTATTTTAAAATAATATATAAAAATAATATATATCAATTATATTATAGAGGTATAAATCAAGTAGTTTGGATAGATATAAATAATAAAATATATAATTCTACTGATTTTTTAACTCAATTTGAAGAAATATGTTATGCAGAAAGTCAAGATGGATTATATTTTACAAATAAATGTTGTTTATCAAAAAAATCAAATAATTTTGATGTATTAAAAAATACAAATTTCTGTCATAATTTTTTTCCTTATTATGATGAAAAAAATAAAAAATATATTGCTATTTCAGGTACTGGTGTATTTAACAAAGGATTATTTTTATTTGAATCATATAATGGTATCGATTGGATTAAAATAAAAAAAATAATAGATGAAAACGATATATTACCTAATTGGACTCATTTTAATCATTTTGATTCTCATAATTCTATAGTATATAATTCATTTGATGATTATTATTATATATATTTGCGTCATAATCAAACTGAATCACACCGAAGATTTGTTCAATATACTAAAACAAAAGATTTTAATAATTTTACAAAAATAAAAAAAATTAATATCGAAAATGATGATAAAGAAGGTATATATAATTTTAATGTTTTTATGTATCCAAATAGTTATTATTTTATAGCTTTACCTTGTGTATCTAATCAAAAAGATTTAACTCAAAAAATATCCAATCAAATATTATATTCAATAAATGGAGAAGATTGGTACTATTTATCAAATAAATTTATAGATTTAAAAAAATCATATTTTATTACTAATAATATTGTATATTCAATTAATAATAAAGAACTTTATTTTTATATTCATAATAATCCAGATACAAAAGATAATTGTTTAAATTGTTACTCTATAGAAAAAGATAGAATTTCAAAAATTATTTGTAATGAAGAAGGATTTGTTCAAACAAAATTAATAAATTTAATTAATAATAATATAATAATTAATTATGAATGTATAAATGAAGATGGATGGATTGAATTACAATTATTAGATATAAATAATAATTTACTTTTTGAAAGTTTAAAATATATAGGAAATGAACTTGATAAAAAAATTGAATGGAATAATAATATAGATTTTCAAAATAACCAATATTACATAAAATTTATCATGTATGATTGCAATTTATATAGTTTTTCATATAATATATAATTAATAATTAATTTATTTATTATCTAAAAATTCCAATACATCTTCTATTTGAAAATGATTATTTTTTAAATAAACATTATGAAATATTTTTTTTAATAATTCATAATCTTCAGATGTATCTAAGCTTAAATGTAAATCTGCAAAATTTATATCTTTATAATTTAAATAATCGATAGGGTAATCAAATTCTATCATATTATATTTTTTAATAATATAAGTAGTTACATGTTCTTTTTCATTTTCAGAAGCATTTTCATATGCTTCTTTTAGTACTTGATAATTAAAAATTTCTCCATTAAAACCATCTGGAAATTTATGATTTCCATAATATTTTGGTCCTAAATATTGTTGATTTAATTCAAAATATTTTTCAATCATTAAGTCAATATATTTTGGATCAACTAAAGGACAGTCACTTGTCACTCTCACAATATATTCCGATTTGTAAAAGGTTGCTGTTTCATAATATCTTTCTAATACATTTAATTCAGATCCTCGAAAACATTTTATATTATTTTGTAGACAGTGTTCATAAATTAAATCATCCTGTATTTCATTTGATGTGCATATAATAACATTTCGAACATATTTTGATTTTTGTAATCGTTCAATAACATGATCTAATACAATTTTATCTTCTAAATATTTCATTACTTTTCCAGGTAATCTTGAAGAACCAATTCTTGCTTGAACAATAATATCTATATTATACATTTTATATATAATTATATAAAATATAAATATATATACAAATATAAATATAAATATAAATATAAATATAAATATAAATATAAATATATGATTGGTATAATTAATATGAATACAAATAATATAAAATGTTTTACAAAAATTTTTAAAAGATTGAAAAAAAATTATACTATAATTAATAGATTTGAAGATTATAATGATAATATAATTAAATTAATTATACCTGGTATAGGAAATTATGCTTCTTGTATGAATTTTATTAGAAATAATAATATAGATAAAGTTATATACAAACACTTAGAAAATAATAAGAAAATAATGGGTATATGTATTGGTATGCAAATATTATCAAGTATTGGTACTGAAGGAGGACTAACAGATGGATTAGATATATTTAAAGATACTATAACTGATAAAATGAAAACAAATAATATTTTACCAAATATAGGTTGGAATAAATTAAATATATTAAATAAAAATGATCCAATTTATAATAATATTAACTTAAATGCCGATTTTTATTTTGTACATTCTTATATTGTTAAATCTGATAATATGAATATTATTTCTGCAACGAGTGATTATGGAGATTGTAGATTTATTAGTATTTTAAAAAATGAAAATATTTTTGCTACACAATTTCATCCAGAAAAATCTGGTCCTAATGGAATTAAATTAATAGAAAATTTTTTAAATTTATAAAATATAATTAGTTTAAATAAAAATATTTATTATATGATATTATATAATAAAATATGACAGAACAAGAAAATTTTTGGGAAGGAGAATTTGGAAATGAATATACAGATAGAAATAATGAAATTATAATTAAAAATAATGTTAATTTATTTGAAAAAATATTAAAAAATATTTCAATTAAAACAATTTTTGAAATAGGATGTAATAGAGGTTTAAATTTTAAAGCAATAAAATTAATTAACCAAGATATTTCATTAAATGGATTAGAAATTAATAAATATGCTTATGATATTTTAAATAGTGAAAATATATGTGATAATTTATATAATGATACAATTTTTAATCATAATGATACAAATAAATATAACTTAGTATTTACAAAAGGAGTTTTAATACATATAAATCCTGAAAAATTAAATGAAATTTATAAAAAAATGTATAATATGTCAGATAAATATATATTAATTGCGGAGTATTATTCAAGAGATTTAAGAGAAATTAATTATAGAGGTCATAGTAATAAATTATTTAAAAGAGATTTTTGCAATGATATTATGAAATTGTATCCAGAATTAAAAATAAAAGATTATGGTTTTATATATCATAAAGACCCTTTATATCCTTTAGATGATATTACTTGGTTTTTATTAGAGAAATAAATAGTAAATATTTGTAATAATATTAGATAATTAATTAGATACTTAATTATATTTTATAAATTATAATTATAATTAGAACATCCAATATTATTATCAAATAAAACTTTTTTTATATCATTTGGTGTATATTGTTTAAAAAAAAATAAACTTGAATAACATTGGCCATAATTATTTATAATATTTGCATTATCAATAATATTATTTTTATCATAATTTCCACCTCCATTAGATAATATTCTTATATTATATTTTTCTAAACTTCTATATAAATCATTATCAAAACCTTTATATGTTCCTTCATGATTAATATTTGTAATAATTGCTTCAGCTATAGAATTATCATCTATTATATTTTCTAAATGTTCTTCTATTGTTAAATTAGAATTTATCTTACCATTATTATAATAACATATATATTTATTATCTTGATTTTTAACATCAATAGATGCAACTATTGATTGTTTACCAAATATTTCACACGCTTTTCTAGAAAAATCTGGATCATTATATAATATTGAATTTAAAGAAATTTTATCAAAACCTATATTATATATATCTCTCATAATTTGAATATTATCTATATTTCCTCCATATGTTATTGGATAATCTACTTCGTTTATAAATGTTTCTAATAAATTATAATCTATATTATTATTTAAATTTAAAAATATCATTTCATCTATATTTCTCTTATTAAATAATTTTATTACTGGTATTATTGAATTTACATTTCTATAATTAGAATAATTTACTGATTTAACAAGCACATTATTTTTATAAGTAAAAATAGGAATAATTCTTTTTTTTTCGTTCATATATATATAAATATATAATATATATTTATATATGAATTACTGTGTAAAATGTTTGTATCCTAATACAAAACCGGATTTAATATTTGAAAATAATATATGCAATGCTTGTATTAATTTTCAAGACAGAAATACTATTAATTGGGAACAAAGAAAAGAACTTTTTACTAATATTTTTGAAAAATATAAATCTACTGATGGAAATAACTGGGATTGTATAATTCCTGTTAGTGGTGGTAAAGATAGTACATATCAAGTTTATAAAATTTTACAATTAGGATATAATCCTTTATGTGTAACTTCATCTACTTGTCATTTAAGTGATATAGGAAAAGAAAATATTGATAATTTGAAAAATTTAGGTGTAGATGTAATTGAATTTACTGCAAATAAAAAAATTAGAAAAGTATTAAATAAAGTAGGCCTTGAAACTGTGGGTGATATATCATGGCCTGAGCATATTAGTATATTTACTATCCCTGTAATATTTGCTGTAAAATTTAATATTAAATTGATAATATGGGGTGAAAATTCACAACATGAATATGGTGGTCCTGCAAGTGATACTGATAAGAATTATTTAGATAGAAATTGGTTAGAAAATTTTGGCGGTTTAATTGGATTAAGACAAAGTGATATTATAGAAATGACAAATATTAAAAATAATGATATTATATCATATAAATATCCTTCTGATGAAGATATTCATAAAGTGGGAGTCACTGGTTTATTTTTAGGATATTATTTTCCTTGGAATGGAATATCAAATGCAATTATTTCACAATCATTAGGATTTAAAACGTATGATAAATTTGTCGAAGGTTCTTCATGTAATTATGAAAATTTAGATAATTATCAAACTGGAATTCATGATTATTTTAAATATTTAAAATTTGGTTTTGGAAGATCAACTGATTTAGTAAATAATCAAATTAGAAGAGGAATTCTTACACGTGAAGATGGTCTAGAAATAGTTAAAAAACACGACGGTTTATATCCATTTTCATATTTAGGTAAAAGTTTAGAAGAAATTTTAAAGTATATTGGAATTACAATAGAAGAATTTGATGAAATATGTGATATATATACTAATAAAGAGTTATTTTTAACAGATTCAAATAATAATTTAATTAAAGAAAATAAAAAACCAGTATTAAAAAACCAAATAATTTAATATAATATATATTTTATTTGATTTTCTTTTATGTCAATTAATTTTTGACAATTTAGACTCATTATTTTTAATTCATTATTATTTTTTTGAAAATAATTTAAATAGTATATCAGTCTATCTATATAATTATCTTCAATTGTTCCTAAATACTTTATTGTATTTGATTCAATAAATTTATCTAATACTGTTTTTTGATTTTCAGCAATACATATACATAAAGAAGGAACTTTCATTAAACATCTTTCATATGATGTGCTTCCAGGTGCACCAATACATAAATCTGCTTTTTCAAATAAATCTCCAATAAATTCTAAATTATAATATAAATTAAAATATACTATATTTTTATTCTTATTCTCAGATGAAATATAATTTAATTTATTTATTTTTTCTTGTATTTGTTGATAATATTTATTTGATTTTCCTATTATTACATCAAAAATTATTTTATTTTCTTGTTTTTGCTCTTGATTAAAATTATAACAAATGTCAATTATTTTTTCAGTAATATTATATGTATCAGCTCCACCCATAAAAATATTTATTCTTTTTAAAAAATGTTTTTCATCTTTTTTTTCAATACTTTGATATTCAATATATTTTGGATGCAATAATAAGTAATTATTTCCACAAAAAATTTTACAATTTAGATTAATTATATTTTTATATTTAATTATTCCTTCTTCTTGTGTTATTTGTTGATTTATTAATATATTACAATTGTGTTTTCTATTTGTAAAATCATCAATTACACATATATTTTTTACATAAGGAATAACTTTATTTTCCCATGTTTCATTAATAGCATAATGATCAATTATTAACCAATCAATTTGTAATTGATTTTCTTGAATAATATAAATTATTTTTTCCGCATCTTGAATTTCAGTTTCTCCTAACCAAGTGTTCATATCTAAAGTTATGTTGTTATTTATTTCTAATTTTATTTGAAATACTTGGTAAGTTTCTTCTATTTTAGAAATTAAATGATAAGGATGATTTTTACAAATAAAATAAATAATATGATTATCTTTATATTGATGTGCTAAATTTAAACAACGATATACATGTCCATTTCCTATAATATCAGAAGCATCTACGCGAAAAGCAATAATCATTATACTTAATAATAATATTTATTATTTAAATATTAAATATATATCAATTAATCAAACTTTCAATTAATAAAATATTTAATTAATCGATTAAATCCCAAGATAATGGAGTACCAAACTCTATATCTTTTCTTGCTTTTTTACCAAGTATATTTTCATAATATTTTGTATGAAGTCCATGTGCTGGTCGGATTGATTTTACATTTTCAGAACTAAATAATTCACCTTCTTTCATATCTTTTACAACAAATAAAGAACGACGAAATGTTTTAGATTTTGATTCACTTTTAACGCCATCATATTTAATAATTCCTAATGTCTTTTCAATAGTTCTAACTGCTTCTATCATTTTTTTAAATTCAATTGGAGTTAAAGAAAATGCGTCATCTTCGCTTCCAGAATCATCAGTTAATTTAAAATGTTTTTCTATAATTCGTCCTCCTAATACAACAGATGCTATTGGAACTTCTATACCTAATGTATGATCAGATAATCCACCAATAACATTAAATGTTTTCATCATATGTTTAATTGTATTTAGATTAGCATCTTCATGTTTAGCAGGATATGCACTTGTACATTTTAACATTGCTATTTGTGTACATCCATTTTCTCTTAATAATGTTATAGCATCATTTAATTCATTAAGTGATGCCATTCCAGAAGAAATAATAACGGGCTTCCCTGTTTGAGCTATTTTTTTGATTAATATATGATCTGTAATTTCAAATGAAGCAATTTTATATGCAGGCATATCTAATGATTCTAAAAAATCAACAGATGTTGTATCAAATGGTGATGAAAATAAATCTAGTCCTTTAGAATTAGCATAATCTTTTAATTCTTTATGCCATTCCCAAGGTGTATATGCTTTTGAATATAATTGGTACAAAGTTTGTCCTTCCCATAAAGTTCCATTTAAACAATCTTTAAAAATAGGTTTATCACAATTTAATGTCATTGTATCTGCAGTATATGTTTGAAGTTTAACAGCATCTGCACCTGCATCTACAGCAGCATCAATAATTTGATAAGCTAAGTTTATATCTTGGTTATGATTACAAGATAATTCAGCAATAATATATGTTGGGTTATCTAGATTAATACTGCGATTATTAATTGAAAAAGTATTTATTATTTCTTTAGACATTATATAATTATATATATATATTAAATCTTTATTTTTAATTTCTTTATTATAAAATATAAATCCTGATTTTTCAAAACACTTAATAGAAGAAATATTAAAACTCTTTATTTCTGCTCTAATATTATTAATGAAAGAATAATTTTTTTGAATATATTTTAATACCTCATTTATAATTGGAATAGATAATTTTTTATTCCTATAATTAGGATTAATATTTATAGAAATTTCTATAGTATCTTTTTGATTTGTATTCATTGAACCTATAAAAGCTATTTTATTATTTTCATATAAAGCAAATAATGGAGGTATTTGATTATTAAAATATTTTTCATAAAATATTTTTTTAAAATTTTCCCATATATATTCATTTTGATTATAAAAATTTTTTCTTGTATTAATATCATTTCTCCATTTCATTATTAATTTAGCATCATTATCATTTTTATTTACTTTAATAATTTGAATCATAATAATATATATTATTTAATATTATAAATTAGTATACTAATTTATAATATTAAATAATATATATTTATATTATGAAAATTTTAATTCTAGCAGCTCATCCAGATGATGAAACATTAGGTTGTGGAGGAACAATTAAGAAATTATCAACATATAAGGATACTTATATTAAATTAATTACTTTTACAGATGGCGAATCTTCCAGAGATAATAATAAATCTAACAGAAATAATTTATTAGAAAAAATATGTCCTTTATTAGGTATTAATGATTATATTTGTGGAAATTTTCCTGATAATAAAATGGATACAGTTTCTTTATTAGATATATGTAAATTTATAGAAAAAAATGTAGATTTTATTCCAGATATAATTTTTACTCATCACCGAAATTGTAATAATATTGATCATAAAATTGTATATAATGCTACATTAACAGCTTTTAGACCACAATTTGGAAACAAAATAAAGATTATGTCCTATTTTGTTCCATCATCAACTGATTATAATCCATTTCATAATTTTTTAGGAAATATCTATTATAACGTAGAAGATACAATAGAAGATAAATTAAATACATTAAAAATATACGATAAAGAAATGAGAGAATATCCACATACACGTTCTTATGAAAATATTTTAAATTTATCTAAAGTATGGGGTTCTGAAGTTGGTTTAAAATATTGTGAAAAATTTGAACTAGTTAGAGAAGTTAATTAATTTTTTCTATTAATACATCAGATAAAATTTTTTCACCATTAAATTTGGCTCTATTAAAAGATAATTTAAAATTATTAATAATAATAAATGGATTTGGATAATCATCACTATCTAACATTCTAATAAAATCATAAATTTTTTCAATATTTTGCTCTTTTTCGAATGGTATAATATTATCTTTTCTTCTTTTATAAATAATTTGATTTGATTTTATTTGTTCGATTGATTTTAAATTTTTTTCAATAATTTCACTAATCAATAAATATGATGTTTCCGTAATAATATTCCAAATATCAAAAATATTTCCCTGCAATGATATATTTTTACTAACATATATAGGTCCAGAATCAAGTCCATCGTCTGTCATTTTTAAAGCATTAACTCTTGTTAAAAATATATTATCTAATATTTGATTTTGTAATGGAGAACCACCTTTTCCATCAGGTAAATTTGATGTATGAATATTTATACATTCATAATTATTATAAATTTCTTTAGGAACAATATAATTCCAATGTAAAAAAAATATTTTAATATTATTTGTATTTTTTTCTTTTATTCTATTAAAATTATTTTCATTTATAAAAATCCATGTATTAATAAAATTATTTTCTAATTTATTTTTTAGTTTATTAAAAAAATAATTATTTTTTGAATATAAATAATATTCCATTTGTTAATATTCATTAATAAATATTATTATTTAAAAATAATAACAAATTATAAAAGATAAATAATTGAAAATATAATATTGATATAATTTTTAAAAGTTAAAATAAAAATATTTTTAAATTATCATTTTTATTTACAGAAATAATTTGAATCATTTGTTATTATAAATTAAATTTATTATTATATATATATATATAAACAAATGATTGCTTATGGAAAACAAACAATTGAAAAAGATGATATAGAAGCTGTTTTAAAAGTTTTAGAAGAAAATACTTTTTTAACAACTGGTCCTTGGGTTTCTGAATTTGAAAAAAAAATGTGTACTTATATTGGTTGTCAATATGGAGTAGCTGTGAATAGTGGAACTGCAGCACTTCATTGTGCAACTTTTGCTGCTGGAATTCAAGAAGGTGATGAAGTTATTGTTCCTGCAATTAGTTTTGTTGCGAGTGCTAATTGTGTTTTATATCAAGGAGGAAAGCCTGTATTTTGTGATATTGATCCAGAAACTTTAAACATTGAGGTTTCTAAAATAGAAGAACTCATTACTGAAAAAACAAAAGCAATTATCATGGTTGATATGTGTGGACAACCATGTCATTATGATAAAATAAGAGAAATTTGTAATCAATATAATTTAATATTAATTCACGATGCTGCTCACTCACTTGGAGGAAAATATAAAGGAAATAAAGTAGGAAGTTATGCTGATATTACTTGTTTATCATTTCACCCTGTTAAAAATATTACAACTTGTGAAGGAGGTATGATGGTCACTAATAATGAATATTATTATAAAAGAGGACAAAGTTGTAGAAGTCATGGAATTTGTCGTGATTTTAAAGAACGTGAAAAAGCAAATAGTCATTATTATGAAATGAATGATCTAGGATTTAATTATCGTATTCCTGATGTATTATGTGCATTAGGGATTAATCAAATGAATAAATTAGACAGATTTATTACACAACGAAATGAAATTGCTAAAAAATATGATCTATTTTTTGAAAAACATAAAGAATATATCGAACCTTTAAAAAATTATTATGATAATGCTTATCATATTTATGTTGTTAAATTAAATTTGGAAAAAATAAAAAAATCAAGAGATGATGTTTTTAGAGAATTAAAAAAAGCTAAAATTGGTGCAAATGTACATTACATGCCTATTTATTTACATCCATATTATCAAGGATTAGGATATAAAAAAGGGTTATGTCCTGAATCAGAAAAGGTTTATGAACAAATAATTACATTACCAATGTTTCCTTTATTGAAAAATGAAGAAATAGATTATGTTTGTGAAAAAATAATTAATATTATTTTAAATTAAAAATAATATATTAATATTTTTATATATAAATATATATATGAAAATATTAACTTTTGGTACATGTAGAATTCTTCAATTATTTGATAAAAAAATAAATAATACTTTATTAAATTCTATACATTATACTAATTATGGAAATTTTGGAGGAGAAAATATAATATCATTCTCACATGATATTTATCAAGTAATATACATATTAAAATTAATAATAGAAAATAAAAAATTTAATATAAATGATAATGAATATACTTTATTTAAACAATTATCTGTTTTTAATCAAAATATTGGAGATTATCGACAAAATTATTTATCAGTTTTTCAAGATTATGATATTAATGAATCAATTAATAATATACATAATCAATTAAAAGAAATTGAATATATTATATTAGAAGTATGTACATTAAAAAAATTAATAATTAATGGAGTTCCCTTATATTTAGATATTAATGATCAATCACAATTTACAAAAATAACAGAAGAACAATTTGCAAATGATTTTGATAATTTAGTAAATTTAGTTAAAGATATTAATCCAAATATTAAAATAATATTTATTTCACATTTTATTAAATATAATAATGAAATAATTCCAGATAGATTACATATTTTAAACTTATTAAAAGAAAATTCTAAAAAATATAATAATTGTTATGTAATGTGTCCAAATGATTATATTCAAAATGATGATTTAGAAGATGATAGATATTATAAACCAGAATCAAGATATAAAATATTAAATGCATTAAATGATAAAATATTAGATATCGAATCCTCTAAAATTGCAAAAGATATGAATGAAACAGGAATTATGCAATTTAATCTGTCAAAATATTTAAATCTGTCAGAAATACAAGCATTCTCTAATATAAATAATAAATTAGATGAAATGATAATTAATATAAAAAATAATAATATTAATAAAGTATATAATGAGAACAAATATATGTATACTATTAATAGTTTTTTAAATGAACCATATAATTTAAATAATCAAATTTTTATAGATTTTTTTAATATAGTTTTACATAACTTAATTACAAAAATAGCTGAAAAATATTTAGAAGATACACCATATATTTATAATGCTTTAATGGCTGTTAATTATAATTGCCAAGATGAAAGATGTCAATCTCAAAATTGGCATAGAGATCCTGGAGGTAGAAAATTATTAAAATTTTTTTTCTTCTTTGATAATATTAATGAATTAAATGGAACTTTTGAATATATTCCTAATACACAATATACTTCTACTAATAAAATATCTAATATATTTGATTTTGAAAATCAACAATCAATATATCCATTAAATTATGTAAATTCTAAAGATTATTCTAATTTTATTCAATTAAGTAATACATATGGAATAAAAACAAATTGTAATAAACATGATTGTATAGCAGTAGATACATCAGGATTTCATAGAGCAGGATTATGTTCTAAAGATTATTATAGAAAATATTTACATATATTATTTTTAACAAAAAATAATATTATAAATAATAAAGATCATGGTGATAAATATCAAAATGGATTTAACCATAGTGAAATTTATAATGTTGATATAAATAATATTGATAAATATTTTAATAAAAATGTATCATCATATTTTTATAAATAAATAAAATAAATTAAATTTATATAAATGTTTAATTTCCCAAAAAAATATATAATATAATATAAAAATGCTAAATAAATTATTTAATGATGTATCAGAATTAGTCAATGGAAAAAATATTTTTATTACAGGTGGAACAGGAACATTCGGTCATAAAATAACTAATATCTTACTCAACCAATATAGTCCCAATAAAGTGATTATTTTTTCTCGTGATGAATTTAAGCAATACAACATGAAACAAATATTTCCAGAAGCTAAATATCCCAATATAAGATATTTTATTGGCGATGTACGTGATTATGAACGTCTTGAAGTAGCAACACAAGACGTTGATGTATTATTTCATGCTGCAGCTATGAAACAAGTAGATACGATTGAATATAATCCTTTAGAAGCTATTCGCACCAATATTTATGGAACTGAAAATATCATTAAAGCAGCAATTAAAAATAAAGTAAAAAAAGTTATTGGTGTAAGTACAGATAAATGTGTCAGCCCAGTAAATTTATATGGGGCAACAAAATTATGTTTAGAAAAATTAATTACTCATGCAAATTTAATATCAGGTAAAGATGGTACTATTTTTAGTGTATTACGTTATGGAAATGTTATTAATAGTCGTGGTAGTGTTGTTCCTTTATTCTTAAAACAAAAAGAAAATAAATGTTTTACGATTACAGATGATAGAATGACACGATTTACTTTAACTATTGATCAAGCAATTCATTTTGTATTAAATTGTGCTTCTATTATGATCGGTGGTGAAGTATTTGTCCCTAAATTACCAAGTTATAATATTGTGCAACTTGCTAAATGTATTGAAAAAGATGCTGAAATTAAAATTATTGGTATTCGCCCAGGTGAAAAATTACATGAAGCAATGATTTCCAGTAATGAAAGTCATAAAACAATTATACAAAACGATTATTTAGTAGTTTTACCAGAAATTAAAATTAACAAAAATTATGAAGAAAAATACGGTAGTAATTATAGAGTCGGAGATGAAGAATATAGTAGCGGTAATAATGAATTAATAAGTGATGAAAATTTAATTAAAATGATTGAATTTTAAATTAAATTAAATTAAATTAATGATACTTCACTATCAATTATTTTATTAAGAAAACCAATTAATTTTTCTTTGGATTATTTTCTCTAATTCTTTCACATCTTTTTCAAAATATTTTTTTAACTTTTCTCGTATAGATACATTTAATTTAGATGTATTTGCACTTACATGTTCTTTTTCATAATTTTGCTGTATATGTTTTACATTTAAAAATTGATACAATTTTTTATAGACAGGTGATGGATTATCTCGTATATCATCAAACAAAATAAAAATCACATTTTGCTTTGGAAACCATTCCAACAATTGAGATATATATTTCGCATATAAACCTCTTTGAAGATACAGCTTTTGAATTGTATAAAAGGTCTCATTGTTAATTTTTGGATTTTCTAATTCATCTTTTATGGCTTCTTGGAAAGAACGTATTTCTTGATTTCGACTTACTTCTAATTTCCAGGCACTAAATGCTCGTTCAATGGGATCTCGTAAAAGTACAATTAATTTTACAAAAGCATTTACGCTTTGAATAATTGGAAAAGTATAGGGAAGATTTATCAAGTCAGGTGATTTTTCTCCCACACATTTATACCTGTAATTAAATTGTTTCTTATACCAGTGAATACCTTTCTGTAAATTTAAATCGAAATAGTGGACTTCTGCTTTTCCCTGATTTTTATCATCATCAATAAAAATTTCTGGATGAGCTGCTAAGTTTTTAGATAAAGAAGAAGTACCTCCTCGTTGAACTCCCATAATGATAAAATCCATTGTACGTTCCTTTTTCGGAAGAGTATAGATATAATTATTTGGCTTTTTCATAAAATTTCTTTTACTTTTAAAAAAAGATTGATACTTTGGCAAGAAATAGATTGTACCACCTTCACAACACATATTATAAATTTTTTTTAATTTTTCAATGGTTAAATCATCATGTGCAATATAAATGGCTTGGAAAAAAGGGGGGTTTATGACCCGGCAATAATATAAATCATTGACATAATTAGATACAACACTATGTGCGGGAATATTTTTTGGAAGTATATCTTTATAAATAATTAATGATACAGTCATAATTATTATAGACATATATAAATATTTTATGTAATAATTATATCAATTATTTTATATATTTATTATATATATATATAGCAATGAACCGCTTTTTATTAATTAATAATGAAGAATTTTTTGATAAAAATAATATAGTTTCTGTGACAAGAAATAAAGATATTCCTGATAAAAATTCTATACTATTTATTGGAAGTCATAATAGGAGTATTGAAAACTTATCTCATATCAAAGAATATTTTAAATTTATTAAAAAATATAGAACAAATGTTACTTATTTTATTATTATTGGAAAAACTGATAATATGATTAATCAAAATATAGACATACCAAATAATGTGAAGTTTATTTATGCAAATAATGTTAATTATAATCATCCTAAGATTAAATTTTACCCAATGGGATCTGATTTTAGATCAATAAAATCTTTTCCTATGGCAAATATTAATAATAAAAATAGACCAATATTATGTTACTGCAACTTTTCATTAAATACACATCCATCTCGTAGAAAAGTTTTTAATTTAATTAAAAATAAAAAATCAATATTATGTGAAAACATGGGAAGATTTTTGAAATATAGTATTTCTAGAGATGATTTTTTTAAGAGAATTGGAAATTCAAAGTTTGTAATATGCCCGCGAGGAAATGCTTTAGATACATTTCGTTTATATGATACAATCTATGGAGGGGCTATTCCAATTGTAGTAAAAGAACAGTTTCATAACGCATATTTTTTTAAAGATATACCTATATTATATTTAAATAAAATAGAAGATTTTCAATTACTTAATAGAAAATTTTTAGAAAAACAATACATACTGCTAAGTCCTCGTTTAAAAAATTATTATCATCAATTAAATTTTCAAACATGGATGAATAAAATTAATAATATAATGAACAATATAAAATAATATTCAATAATAATATTAAATATTATTATTGAAAAATATTATGTTTTATGAATAAAAATATGATGATATATGTATAAAAATATATTAATTAAAATATTTTAGTAAAATAAGGATGGTCTTTTATTTTTAATAATGTAAAAAAAGTAAAACTTACAATGTGTATTTCTTTTTTATTATGAAATTTTGATTTTAAAATTCCATTTTTATTATATAATTTTAATAATCCATTTAAATTAGCATGTTCTTTATTACCTTTTGGACACCATAATGCTACACCATTTAACAAATTTGGATGAGAATTATTACCTGAAATATTAATTTTATGTTTATTAATTTTTCCTTTTAATGTCTTATAAAAATAATAAGTGAACAAAGATTGTGAATCGTACTTAAGTGTTATTTTATTTTTTTTCAAATTATTAAATACATTCATTAAATGTGTGTACAATTCTATATTTAATTTCCAGAAATTACCCTGAATATACCTATTAAAATTTACTTCAAAATTAGTAGAAACTTTTTCAGGAATAACGCGCGTTCCACCATATTCTAAAAAATAGTTATCCATTTTTTCTAGATATGATAAATTATGATAAATATATGTATCTAAATCAATCCATATATAGTTCACTTTAAATTTATCATATAAATCCTTATAAATAAAAATTTTATTCATTGATAAATTTTTCCATCCTTCTTTCCACCCTTTCTCATGTTTATAAAGATTAATATTATTTTTATGATTATAATATTTTCTAATGATAACCTTTGGATTATTTATTTTTAAATTAAAATTAGAATATATAATAAATTTATAATCTTTTAAATATTTATCCATTGATTTAATTAATAAATTAGTAGCAAATAACAATTGTTCTTTTGTTTGTTTTTCAATTAAACAACAAAATGAAAAAAAATATAACATTTATATATTTTTATACTATTTTAAATACATTTTTATTAAATTATATTTTTATTAAATTATATTTTTATTAAATTATATTTTTATTAAATTATATTTTTATTAAATTATATTTTTATTAGTTTCTTATAATTTATTACTAAAATAAGTAATTGTTTTTTCAAGTCCTTCTTCCAACGAAACTTTTGGTATCCATTGGAGGTATTTTTTTGCCTTTTCAATACATGGCTTTCTTTTCAGTGGATCATCGCTTGGTAATTCTAAATAAGAAATTGTCGATTTTGTATCTATTTTTTCTAAAATAATTGATGCTAATTCTTTCATCGTTATCTCATAAGGATTACCTAAATTAATTGGTCCATTTGTTTTATTTTGATTCATTAACTTGATTAATCCTTCTACCATATCATCTATATAACAAAAGCTACGGGTTTGACTACCGTCTCCATAAATCGTTAAATCTTTATCTTCTAGACACTGATTAATAAAATTAGAAACCACACGACCATCATCTTTATCCATATTTGGTCCATAAGTATTAAAAATTCGAGCAATTCGAATATCTACATTATGATTACGTTGATATTCCATCATTAGTGTCTCTGCTACTCGCTTACCTTCATCATAACAAGATCGAATGCCTATGGGATTTACATTTCCCCAGTATTCTTCTACTTGGGGACTAATAGCAGGGTCTCCATATACTTCCGAAGTAGATGTTAATAAAATACGCGCTTTTGTACGCTTTGCTATACCAAGAGCATTCATCGTTCCTAAGATATTCGTTTTGATTGTTTTAATTGAATTATATTGATATGCTTTAGGAGAAGCAGGACAAGCTAAATGATAAATTTGATCTACCTCTAAAAATATGGGTAATGTAATATCATGACGTATAAATTCAAAATTAGGGAAACAAAATAAATCTTGAATATTATCCATAGAACCTGTAAAATTATTGTCTAAGCAAATGACATAATGATTTTCTTGTAATAATTTTCGACATAAATGATTTCCGATAAAACCTGTTCCACCTGTCACTAAGATTTTCATATACTTTTAATATATATAAAATTATAAATTTAGAAATTTATAATTTTATATATATTAAAAGTATATCTTTAAAAATGAAATACATATCTAATAATAAACAATATGATAATAAGCAGATATCAGATATTGGTGGTCTTGGTCATTCATTATGTGATTATTTAACCCCTTATATAATATCAAAAATTGATAATTCATTTAAATTTATTCATAGTCCATTTGAAACTTCTATGCAGACAAGAAATATGGAAATTAAAAATAATCATAAATATTTTTGGAATAATTATTTAAATTTAGATTTATTAAAAAATAATATTATTGTTGATAAAAGCATACAAATAAAAAAAATAGATAATAATATACGTTATAGTAATATTAATTTAAAAGATTTAAATAAATATAATGAAGATAATAAATTATATATTTTAGAAAAAAATTATAGAATTTATTTATTTGATTTATATAATTATGAGCTTCAGAATATTGTAGATAAAAATATAACTATTAATGTTATAAATGATTTAAAAAGTGTATTTTACAAAAAACATAAAAAATTAAGTAAGAAAAAATTTTTAATTAATATTTATATTCGAAGAGGAGATTTATATCAAAGTAGATTAAAAAGAAATATTGTTAAAGATGTTGATTTTGAATTTGAAGTATTTAAATATTTATATAATAATATTTTAAAAAATTATATTCAATTCAATATAATTTCTGCTGGTACAAATGATGAAATGAATGAAATAAAAAAAAAATTTAATAATTATAATCAAATTAAATTTTATTTAAATCAAAAAGAAGAAGAAATTTTTTATTTAATGACTCAATCAGATATACTAATATTCAATGAATCTTCTTTTCCTTTTACAGCATCATTATATTGCGATGGTATTATTATTAAAAACTTAAACGATAATTATTTTGTTTCAGCAGTTAAATTTAAAAATATAATTTTTTTAAATAATTATATCTTTATAAAAAATATAAATGATCTAAAAAAGAATAATAATAATTCTTTAATAAAAAAAAATATAGAAAATTTTAATAAATAGTTAATTATTTTTTTTACCATAATTTAAATGAATAAATTTAAGTTTATCCATTTTTACTTTAAGATTCTTATATATTTTTTCTAAACCATTGTTAATATTTATTTTATTTGATTTTTTTTTTTCTATTTTTATTGGATATAATTTAGGATTATTTGGTATATTTAAAACTTTATTTAATTCGTTAATATTTTCAAAGAGTTGTTCATATTTTACACAAATTATATTATATTTTTTTTGTTTTATCACATAATTATCAAAAAAATCTTCAAGCATATATAAATCTTTATTATGATTAATTACATCATCTAATTTAATTGAAGGACTACATTGAATATTTCTAAGATGATTAGGAATATGAAATTTACTAAGTATTGCTTTAATAGGATCACGATATAAATAAATCACAGTATAATTATCTAATTCATTATGAGGAATTAATTTATCTGTAAACCATTCACAATATTTATTTTTCTCTTTTTCCGTACTATTTCCTATTTTTGTTAGTTCATTGGGAGGATTTCTTGAATGTATGTGAAAAACATTTCCAAAATTTTCTAAATAAGATGTTAATATTTTAGAACCGGAACCACCAAAACTACATACAAAATAGTTATGTTTTTTTTTTTCTATTATATTATTATCATATTTGAATATTTTTTTAAAGTAGTTTTCATTTCTTATTTTAATTAATGTAAAAAAAGTAAAACTTACAATATGTATTTCTTTATTTGGATGAAATTTTGATTTTAATTTTTCATTATCAATATATAAATTATTTAAACCGTTTACTGATGCATGACCTCTTTCTTTTTTAGGACACCAAATTGCTAACCCATTTAATATATTTGGATAAACATTATTTCCTATTATATTAATCTTATGTTCATTAATTCTTCCATTTAATATTTTATAAAAGTAATATGTAAATAATGATTGTGAATCGTATAAAAGTCTTATATTTTTTTTTTTTAAATAATCTAATAAATTTAATAATTTTTCACATAAATCTATATTTAACTTCCAAATATTTCCTTGTATATAATTATGAAAGTTTATTTTAAAATTAGTAGCAACTGGCATAAGAGTTTTATTTTCACCACCATAATCTATAAAAAAATTGTCCATTTGTTCTAAATATGATAAATTATTAAAAATATAAGTGTCTAAATCAATCCATATAAAATCCACCTTAAATTTTTTATATAAATCTTTAAAAATATAAATCTTATTCATTGATAAATCTTTCCATCCTTTATCCCATCCTGAAGCATTTTTATATAATAATACATTACTTGGATGATTATAATATTTTTCAATTTTAACATTTGGATTACTAATTTGTAAATCAAAATTTGTAAAAATTAAAAATTCATATTTTTTTATGTAAGTATCCATTGATTTTATTAATAATTTTGTTGCAAATAATAATTCATCTTTAGTTTGTTTACCAATAAAACAACAAAATGAAAAAAAATATAACATATATATATATATTATATTATATTATATATTTAAATTATAGAAATATTAATAAAATATATATATAATTATATAACTATAATGGTATCCAATTTTTTTTATTTAAATCATGGTAATTTTGGGGATGGTATTAATAATATATTTTTTAATTTATTAGCAAATAAAACGTTTAATTTTAAAAGAACTAAAAATATGCATTATTTAGGAACAGGAAGTGTATTAAAATTTTGTAATAAAAATAGTATTGTTATTGGCACAGGATTTATTGATGAAAAAGATGATTTAGGTAGTAATAATTTTAAAATAATGAATGATAAAATTATTCATAAACCAAAAAAAATAATTTTGGTTAGAGGACCAAAAACTAGAAATAAACTAATTAGAATGGGCATTGAATGTCCTAAAAATTACGGCGACCCCTTAATTTTATTTCCATTAATATATAATAATAATTCTATAAAAGAAATTAAAAATAAAATTGGTTTTATTCCACATTATATAGATTATAAAACGAATAATTCAGAACAATTTATAAAAAATTCAATAAATAAAAAATATCAAGTAGAACTTATAAATATAATGACTGGTCAAAATTATAGACCATTTATCAATAAAATTCTATCAAGTGAAATTATTGTATCATCAAGTTTACATGGAATAATTATGGGTATCATATTCAAAAAAAAGGTAATTTTTACAGAATTTTCAAATAAAGTAATTGGAAATAAGTTTAAATTTTATGATTTTTTTGAGTCAATTGATGTTAAATATAATGTATTAGATTTTTCAGATAAAAATATTTTAAATAATTTTATAAATTATAAAAAAGATAAACTTAAAAATATAGGGCTGAATATGATTTGTTTATATCCATTTATCGAACAAAATAGAAAATCTTTTTTAAAAAAAGAATGGTCCAACTATTGGAATTAGCTATTTTGAATTATATTATTAATCTCAATAAATTTTGAATTTGAATTTAAATTATTTTTAGCATATTTTTGTCCATTTAATCGTATTGCATCAAATTTATTTTTATTATTTATTATATGATTAATTTGTTGTTGTATATTTTTATTAAAATCTATACAATAACAATTTTTATTATCATATAATTTATATTTATTTAAGTAAGGTTCTTCAATTTTAGGAACTACTAATAATGATCCAGAAGATAATATTTCAAAATTTTTTTGTAAAATGGCATGCGTATTTTCTAATTTATTTGATGTTAATGATTTTACATATACACTAGAAGAAAAACAAGCAATATATTTGTTTAATTCATTATTATAATTATTATTATTATTATTTACGTCATTATTGTTATAATTATATTTAATTATATTATTATATTTTATAATTTCTTTCCTTTCTGGATAATTATCAGTTATAGCACCTGATATAAATAATTTCATCATTGGGTTATCATTAAATTTTATAAAAGATAAGTTATAAGAACACCAAATATTTTTACAAATTATATTATTTTTATATAAATTATAATTAACTTTATGATAATGATTAAGTTGCTTAATATTTTCTGCAAATGTAAATACTTTATGATTTTTTGCTTTAAATATATTTAGAATAAATTTTGAAAATTCATTAGGTGATCTAATCCAAAAATCAAATGTAAATATAAATATTTTACTATTTATATTTTTTTTATTAATAAAATTAAGTACATCATTACCAAAATTTGGCATATTTTGAAAATAAAATATTATTTTTATATTTTTATTGTTATTAGATTCAATAAAAGTAAATGCTTCATTTTTTGATACATACTTAATAGAATAATAATCATTAAAATAAATATTTAATAAATCATGTATTTTAGGATTATAAATACTATAATTTTTTTCTAATAATACAAAAGTATTAGCAATTTTTTTCATTTTTATTATAATATCTTATAATAAAAAAAAATAATTTAAATATTAATTTAAATTTTTCATTTTTATTATAAGATATTATAATAAGTTATGTTTGAATTATGATACATGAAAAAATATTAAAGATAATAACCAAAGTAATCATCATATTTATATAATAATAACAATGTTATTGAACTAGTTAATCAATATTAATGTTAAAATAAATTTCATATTCCTTAAATTTTACAAATTTATATTAATACACATATATATTTTTTATATATTAATATATATATGAAAGTTAATTTTTTAGATTTAAAAAAAAATTATTTATCCATTAAAGATGAAATTGATCAAGAATATAATCAGTTATTTGATAAATGTGATTTTATTTTAGGAAATAAAGTAAAAATATTTGAAGAAAATTTTGCTAATTATATTGGTATTAATCATTTTATTGGTTGTGGAAATGGTACAGATGCTTTAGAATTAGCTGTACAAGCATTAGATATAAAATCGGATGATGAAATTATAGTTCAAGGAAATACCTATATTGCTACTTGTTTATCTGTACTAAATAATCATTGTAAATTAGTTTTATGTGATATTGATGAAAATAGTCATATGATTGATTTTGAAAAATTAAAACAACAAATTAATAGTAAAACAAAAGCTATTATTATCGTACATTTATATGGATTAGTTCCAAATATGGATCTATTAACATCTATATGTAAAGAAAATAATATATTATTAATTGAAGATTGTGCACAAGCTCATGGAGCTTATTGGAAAGAAAAAAGAGTTGGATCATTTGGTGATATTTCATGCTTTAGTTTTTATCCAGGTAAAAACTTAGGCGCGTACGGAGATGGAGGTGGTATTGGAACAAATTCTGATATTTATAATGAAAAAATAAGAAAACTAATGAATTTAGGTTGTAAAGTTAAATATCATCATGAATTAATAGGAAGAAATAGTCGATTAGATACATTACAAGCTTCATTTTTAAATGTAAAATTAAAATATTTAGATTCTTGGAATGATTCGCGTCGTAAAAATGCGGAACTTTATAGACTTTATTTACAAGATTGTAAAAATATTGAATTACCATTAGTAGATGAAAATTGTACACCAGTTTATCATTTATTTGTAATTAAAACAGATTACCGTGACGAATTACAAAAATATTTACAATCAGTTGATATAACTTGTTTAATACATTATCCAATTTCTATTGCAGATACAGAAGCAATGAAACCTTATGAATTTAATAATGTTAATATTAGCATATCTAATTCAACAAAAATATTATCATTACCAATGTATCCAGAATTAGAAGAAAAAGAAATCAAATATGTTTGTGAACATATTTATCAATTTTTTTTAGAAAAAAATTTACTAAAAATTAAAACTATTAAAACAAAAAATAAACCAGGATTACTTAATTGTATAAATAATATATCATTTGATATAAAACGTATTTTTTATTTAAATTCATTTGATTTAAATGATAACTTAGAAAATAATACAAGAGGATTTCATGCTAATAAAAATTTTGAAGAATTAATAATTATACAAAATGGTTCTATTGAACTAACTCTAATAAATCAAAAACAAGAAAAAATAATAAAAATATTACATAAAAATGATATCTACTTAATACCAAAAAATTATTGGCTAACCTATAAAATTTTAGACAATAATTCTATTATTTTAGTATTAGCAAATGAAATATTAAGTAAATCAATATCTGTATTTAATTTTGAAGAATTTTCAAATAATAAATGAATATTTACTTAAAATGATATAATTGAAATTAATTCTATGAATATATTTTTAACATATATTCGTATACATAAAAACCTATTATAGATGAAGGAATAGAACGCATCATTGGATATTGAATTCCTTTATAAAGACGACTTAGGCTGATTTTATTCAAAGATGGATAATTTTGTGATAATAATAAATTTTTATAGGTATCAATGGGATACGTTATTCCCCATACAATACAACTTGATATTGGAGCTCGATAAAATACAGGTATTTCTTTTTCTTTTAAATAATTGTAAGATGATAAGAATAAAATAGATCCACTTAAATTTCGACAATATTCAAGAGATGCTGATTTATAAAATATAGATTGTGGTATTTTTATAGAAGATTTCATGACTACATTTCTTAGTAATATTATATTATAAGGTAGGCTTAATGATGTTGAAATGATACTCGCTTTAGCAGAAGATGTTAAATTATTATTATCTAATTTAAATTTTTCATATAATCCAAATTGTATTCCTCGTTCTAAAGCATTGGTAATAATTGAATAATGAATGCCTTGAAATAAATTTTTATAAAAATGTTGCGTTTGATTGATTTGGGATTTTAATTTCATCATTTCAAATGGATGGGATATTGCTGCTCGGACCATTCCCATGGTAAATCCAGGAATTATTTTTTTTAAATCTTCTTTATTCATATTATAAATTATATTATTAATATATTTTTTATATTAATATAATTATTTTATACTTCAATAATAATTAATAATTCAAAAAAAAATAATTATTCAAATAATTATCAAAATAATTATAATTATGTATAAATTAAATTTTTTTGATAACTATTTTTTGTAAAAATTGATTAATTATATTCAAAATATTTTCTGGTAAATTAAATTTATTTAAAATTGAATGATCACAATTATTTTTTTTTAATTCTTTAATGATTAATTGTAATGATTCTTGATGTTGTTGAACTTGAAGTTCTTCTGGTATTTTTATTTTATTTACACGAAGATATTTTTGATTAAAATATATAAAAAATGGAAATACATTATGACTCGTAATATTACCCATACCAATCATAGAATAATGTCCTAAAACAGAATTTTGCTGAATAGATGACTGCATTCCTATAGTAGAATAATCAAATAATGTAGATAACCCACCTGTAATAACGCGTGGATATAGAGTTACATGATTATGTATATGAGTATCATGACCAATATGTGATTCTGCTAATATTTGATTATAATTTTTTATAATTGTTTTTTTTTCATAACCACTAAATATTAAATTATTAACATGAAGAAAATTATGGTCTCCAATACTTAACCCATTGTGAATTTTTTCTTGAAAATTATCTTTTGAATGAACAGGATGTTCGCCTAATATATTATTATTTAAAATGACATTATTATCTCCAATGACTGTATTCGGATAAATTACTGTTCCATCATAAATTTTATTATTATTTCCAATAATTACATTTTCTGCTATTTTTACGGAAGAAGCAATAAAATTATTTTTTCCCATGATTAAACTTTTTGGAAATTTTAAAAGGGACATTTATTATACTAATTAATTATATAATAAAATATAATAATAAATTTGAATTAATAATAAAAATATGGTTAAAGTCTATTTTTAAAATAAATTATATTCTAAAATAATAAATAGTGTACATGAAAAAAAAAGTAAATTTATTTTTTTATAAAGATAAAAAAGGTCATGGAAATTTTGGGGATGAATTATCATTTTTTATAACATCCAAATTAATAAATAGTTAAAAATACGAACTAGTATTTAATCAAGATTCTAAACTGGAATCAATAGATTATAATATTATATGTATTGGATCTTATATTCATAGTGTAAAAGATGGGTTTTATATTTTTGGTAGTGGTGTTCGTTCAGATCCACCTTTAGAAGGTAATACTTATTCTTATCAAAATTTAAACATAAAAGCACTCAGAGGACCATTATCAAAAAAATTTTTAGAAAAATCTAATATACATAAAAGTATAACTTTACCTGAAATATACGGAGATCCAGCTTTATTATTACCAAAATTTTATCAACCAAAAAGAGTTGATTTATTAAAAGATAAAATAGCAGTGATTCCTCATAAATCAAACTATAAATATTATGAAAATAAAATTAACCAATCTATATTTTTTTTAATTAAACCAACTGATCCTTGGCAAAATGTTATTTCTGTTATTTATTCTTGTAAATATATTATTTCTTCTTCACTACATGGATTAATATGTTCTGATGCTTATAAT
>Ga0181553_10000538_pt1 | contig 32958 bp, 58 predicted proteins | sample 011ome_17_FD_133753 | JGI IMG/M metagenome (GOLD analysis project Ga0181553, IMG submission 133753) | Coastal salt marsh microbial communities from the Groves Creek Marsh, Skidaway Island, Georgia - 011502XT metaG (megahit assembly) | ecosystem: Environmental > Aquatic > Marine > Intertidal...
ACAGCAGTTCCAGCACTAGAAGAAGGACAAGAATTAAACTTGGATAGTGCTGTGAAACTATATGACCATATAAGTGACGCTGTAAGTGATACCTTTCCGCAGTTCTTAAAAGACAAGTTCAATGTTCCGTTATCGGCAGGGGCAGTAATGAAGGCAGGACGAGAAGTAGTAGGACGTTCGGCTTTGTTTATTACCAAAAAGCGTTACGCCATTAACGTATTAGACAACGAAGGCGATAGACCCGAAGGCGGCAAGCTGAAGATTATGGGTATGGATGTTAAGCGTTCGGACACCCCAGAATTCGTGCAGGACTTTTTAGAAGAAATTCTGCGAGACTGCCTGAACGGTGAAGATGAGCAAAGCGTAATACACAAAATTAAAGAGTATAAGAAAGGATTTAAAGAAATGGATCCGTGGCGCAAAGGCATGCCAAAACGTGTAAACAATTTAACAGTTTACGGAGCAATGATGTCTAAAAGAGCAAACGCTCCTGCGACAACTTCCTTGTATAAGAATGCTCCAATTGATCCGGAATTAAAGAAGTCAATTCCCGGACACGTTAGAGCAAGCATTAACTGGAACAATTATAAGAAAGCAATGGGCGATCATTATAGCATGACCATTACTGACGGTGCTAAGGTTATTGTTTGTAGACTGAAGAGTAACGCAATGGGCTACGATAGCATCGCGTACCCAACAGACGAATTACAATTACCACAGTGGTTTAAAGATTTACCATTCGATGAGGAAGGTATGGAAACTGCGGTACTTGACAAGAAGATTACCAATGTAATCGGGCAAATGGGTTTCGATCTTGACAAGATACACGAGACTGAAGCAATGGCCGCATTTTTCGAGTTTTAAATGACAAAAAAAATAAAACTAAAAAGAGCGTTCCACGAAGCTTGGGTAGATACAGCAATCGCAGGAATCGTTGCTATACCTTTAAATTTCTTACTTGTTTACTTTTGTATTCAAGTATGGGAGTTAGGTCCTTTGTATACAAGTGTAATCCTTAACGTTGTTTTTATAACGTATGGCATTGGACGTAAGACATTCGTGAGATTACATTTCGAAGAAAAACACAACAACCAGCTTGACAAACCTAAATAACAATGTATAATAACACAATACCTGGAGACACTGACACATGGCAGACAATCAAATAAAAGATATACTTAAAGATGTACTGAAGCATACACATGGCTTAGGCATTTTTGAAATGGTTAAAATTAACGGGGCACTGGACTCGACTAACATCGAAACAGTTGACCCAGACAAAGTAGTAATACTTAAAGGCAAAACTGTTACACCCGTAGCCGACTTTACTGACGCAACTGTAGGCCTAAGTAGAATGGGCGTCTTGCAGGGGTACCTGAACTATCCTGGCTTTGACGATGAAGACGCAACTGTTCAAATCGTTAAGCAAGACAGAAACGGCGAAGAAATTCCTGTTGAAGTTGGCTTTATTAGCACAGATGGCAATGATGCGAACTATCGCTTTATGCTTGCTGATGTTATCAATCAGCAAATGAAAGACATTAAGTTTAAGGGCGCAACATTTGACATTAACATTGTTCCTACTATAAAGAACTTAAAGGACTTGAATTACTTCAATGGTATCTTGGGTACATACGAAGCAACATTCTCTCCTAAAACAGATAAAGCCGGTGGTTTAACATTCCATATCGGCGACGGTGTAAGTGATCGCGCTAAAGTAAAAATTAGCGATAACGTTACTGGGACTATTGCTCGGGAATGGAAATGGCCTTTGGACATTGTTCTTAAGATTTTACGACTAAGCGATACTAGTAATTGTACGATGAGCATTAATGACCAAGGTCTTATGCAAATTAAACTAGACAGCGGAATGGCTGAATACACCTACTTACTACCAGCGAAGGGGTAACAATGCCTGATTTAGGAAAGAGTCAAAGAGACTATGCAGTATACTTGCCTGCGGTAAGTAGCTTTTACACAATTCAACTAAAGCGTACTACACAAAATCACGAAAATCCAAGAGTGCCTGCAGGATTTGAGAAAGGCAACGAAGGGCTTGACTTTCTCAAGCCTGACTCGTACTTCCATTATCCTTACGGACTTTATTCTGCAGGGCATTCTTACTTAGACACAGCTAAGAGTACAATAGATGAGCCAATGATACAACAACGGGATCGAGAGGTTACTACAGTATTAGGCGACTCTGGTGGATTCCAAATTGCGAAAGGCGTTATAAAACTCGACTGGTCAAATGCCATGGATCCAAACGATCCTGAACGTAACGCTATGTGCGGCAAGATTTTAACTTGGCTAGAGCATACAGCAGACTGGGCAATGACACTTGACGTACCTAGCTTCGCGGCATCTCCTCCTTTCTCAGCAAAAACAGGGCTAACAAGTGTACAAGACACTGTTGATATTTCCTTGCTTAACTTGGATTACTTTTTAAGAAATCGAACAGTAGGCAAAACTAAATTCCTAAATGTATTATCAGGTAACGACGAAGCCAGCAGTGATACGTGGTACGATGCTGTTAAGCATTTTAGCGACCCGCAGTTTGTAGCCGCTAACTATGGAGATGCTAACAGAACACTGGAAGGTTATGCGTTCGCTGGTATCAACATGAGAAATATGCGATGCGTCTTAAAACGTATACTACAGTTACGCGAAGATGGATTGTTAGAAAATAAAGGATGGATACATTTCTTGGGTACTGGAAAACTTAATTGGGCTTGCTACCTAACAAGCATACAGCGTATGCTTCGAGAACATGATAGCGAAAACATTACACTAAGTTTTGATGCGGCTAGTCCGTTTGTTAATACTGCCTACGGTCAAACATATTCGTACAATTTTTATAGCCCAAAGAAGTTTGGGTACTTTATGGATCGTGCGTTTGATACGCAGGACCTGAAAGGCAGTGATCTTCCAATGCCGTTCGGCGGGCCTATCATGGGAAGACTTACAGCAGGCGATATTTGTTGTATGGCGGCAGGTGATCCAGACAGAAACGGAAAGTTAAAAGAAGCAGATAGTAACAGTTGGGATTCACTTAGCTATTTGTATTATATGGCTCATAGTGTTTTTAATCATATTAATGCTGTACAAGAAGCGAATAGATTAGCTGACGTTGAAAAGTTCCGAGCTAAGGTACACTACAGTGACTGGATTAACGACAAGAAGTCTAAAAGCACAAATGAGTTTAGCCCTTACGTTCCTTACAGTGTAGTATATTTCGATAGTTTCTGCCGCGAAGTGTTAGATCCTAACTGTCCTAATCCGCATGAGCTTATCGATAAGTACGGTAAATTCTTAGACGAGATTAGCTTTGGCAATTTTAATACCGAAACAGCATTAGACACTAGCTTCTTCGAAGAGGAGCAAGTCGGACACGACGATGACTCTATGAGCAGAGAAGAATACATGATGGATCCAGCTATGGATAGTGTTCACAAAGACGATGAATAGCAAAACATTGATTGTTGGTATGGGATTCGGTAACGCAGTATACGTACCAGTATACAAGAAATTAAATTTCGAAATAGTTACAGTTGATCTCGGTAAGGATGCAGACTACAGAACAGTAGCAGACGCGCTGAAAGATCATAAACGGTTCGCTACTGTTCATATATGTACACCTAACTTTACACACGAAGAAATCGCAAGGGAGGTTGCTCCCTTTGCGTCTATTGTGTTTGTCGAAAAACCCGGAGTTAAAGATTCTGCGGCGTGGGAGAATCTTGTTAACGATTTTAAAGATACTCGCATTGTGATGGTTAAAAACAATCAATACAGGACAAGGATAGACACGTTTAACGATCTAGCATTGAAGTCTGACCAAATCGATATACATTGGTTAAACAAACACAGAGTGCCAAATCCAGGTGGATGGTTCACAAACAAAGACCTTAGCTATGGCGGAGTAAGCAGAGACTTAATGCCGCACATGCTCAGTTATATTACTAAGCTAACTGATTACAAAAACTTTAAATTATCAGCTGTTAGCGCACGACAAAATTACGACTTAACTACAGTTGGCATAACAGACTACGGAACAATAGATCCCAAAGGAATATATAACGTAGACTACTTTTGTAGCATCCACGGAAGTGTAAACAATATACAATGGAATTTAGTATCATCCTGGAAAACCGGTAAAGAGGATAATAGCAGTATTACATTTACATTAAACACAGGCGAAATACACACATTCGAATTGGGATTGTGTCCCGAATTAGCATACGAAAATATGGCTGTAACGGCATTAACTCTTGTAGATTATGATATGTTTTGGAACGAGCAATTTACACAAGATTTGTGGATACATAAACAATTGGAGAATCTATGATACTGTATACTACAGGCGATGGCTCATTTAAAGAAACGGAGTGGTCACGCTTAGAGCGTAGCGATGATGAAATTGCGGTTAAGTCTATACTTACAGGTGTTTGTCGTAGCGACATTGATATGATGAATGGCGATTTTACATTGCCCGATCCTATTGGGATGAGTGGACACGAGGGGCTAGGACAGGTTATCGAGATAGGCAAGAATGTAAGAAACGTTAAACTCGGCGACTATGTTGCTACACGCGGTGAGCCTGCTTATGCAGATGAATACAACGTAAGATACGGAGAATTTGTAGTTGTTCCTTCCGCTGATCCTAAATACATATTAGAACCAGTGGCATGTGGCGTAAACGTAGTGCTACAAGCTAAGGAAATGATTTATAAAAAAGCCGGCGGAAGGTGTGCTATCTTAGGCAGTGGATTTCTAGCATGGGTCGCGTATAATACAATTAAAACATTAGGGTTACCTCTAGAAGTAGAAGTACAAGGCAGAAGTAATAAAGACATGTGGGGAGATGTATTACAAGAAAGGCTGACCGGCAAGTTTGATGTAGTAATCGATTTGGTAGGCAGAGATTTTGTTGACATCAACGATGAAGCATTAATCATTAAAGGTGTCCCTACTGCGTCAACTAAAGAATTCGAAGAGGTATTACTGTGGAAGGCTTGTACAACTATAAGACCTAGTCCTCGTACAAAACACTTTTACGACGCAATGGTGTTAGCAAAAGGCTTAGTCGAATCCGACTCAATAAACGTTGACAAGTTTTGGACTAAAGGGTACGATAGAGAAACTGAATGGACACAAGCGTTCGAAGATGGACTAAACAGGCCTGAGAATTATAGCAGAGGATATATAAAATGGCGTTAAACACTGAAGAAAGAAAAGACATAGTATACTTTACTGGATTTGAAGTTGAGCATACTATTTGTTACGAAATGTACACGTTATTTGTTGTAGGGACTCCGCCATTGGACGAAATATTAGAACAGGCAACCTCGAATCATGTAAAGCAAATTTACTTCGGTACTAGTCAAAGTTTTAATCCTGCCACACATCAAGATTGGCAAGAGTGGGACAAGGTTATAACTGGTTGCTTGAATGCTGGATACTGGGTAGCGTTAGACTTTGATTCCAGCTATGCTAGCGAGCACATGTTCTCACAAGTAGAATGGAATGAGTACGAAAAGTTTGTTCCTATGATTAGTGTTAAGCTACCTAATATTAAGAAATTTAATTATAACGCTACAGTGAAAATAGATGATACAACATGGGGTCACAGTAATCCCGGAGTATGGACACACCAACTTAACGAGTTAACTGTTAAAGATAAATTTACGCACTGGGATCTTTATACGGAAGATACTAACACAGATAACCATTGACACTAAGACTTAATGTAGTATAATAGTATGATGACTAAAAAGCAAAACGTAATTTTTGTAGAGGGCCCACAAAATCCTAAAGAGATTTTAAAGCATTGTTTAACAGAAGGTACAGACCGTGTGTATTTAGGTGCTCATGGAACTTTTCAACCAAATAATACAACATGGCCTAATAGGGAAACACCAGATAACAACTGGGTAGATTGGTGTTACATTATAAACGAATTAGAGAAGGCCGATGTGTGGATTACGTTAGAATACGATGATGCATACTTTGAAGAAGTGCAGTACCGCTGGGCTCGTTATTATAAGTTTGAATCCGCATACAGAGGCAACAATGAAGATTAAAATAGAATTAGAAATTGACACAGTAGAGGATCGTGAAGAGATTGAAGAATTGATTCGCCTTGCTACTGTGTTGAAAGAAAAACGTGAAGCATTACAAAAAGCTAAGGACGAGAAATAATGGAGTATTTAGTTTTAATTGTAGGGTTAGTAATTATAGGCATAATAATTACAGGCATAATTACATACGTACACTCCCTCGATAAAACAATCGCCGAGGAAGAGAAAGAGTATGCAAGTAAGGTAAAGGAGTACCAGTGGTTAATACAGGTTAACGAAACTGCAACTAACCCTTCATATCGCTTTGAAACAGATAAGTTTTACGAGACAATAGAAGATGTGCAAAAAGACTTTCCGGAACCTACGTACACTGTGTTGCTTAATAGTCGAATAGCGTGGCTATTTGTTCCAATGGAAATATCAGAAGAAAGATTAAACGTACTACCTAGGAGGAATAATGGTAACTAGACGAGATTTTCTAAAAGGTGCCGGAGTCACACTAGCATCAACAGTTGTACCTAACGTAGTGTTAAGTGGTACAGAAGATACTATTGCAGAAGCAGGCTTAAGTATTAGTGATAATTTTCATGTAGATTCTAACGGTAATATTAGGTATATCGGTGATATGTATAGTAACACCAAATTCTCTGTTTCAGAATTACATCATTGGTTGATGGGGTTACAAGACAAGGCTATGAGTAGTGACAGCGTTTTCGATATTACTACCGAGACAGCTTCTTATCGCATTACTGACGATTACTTTCAATTTAACGGTGATGTTAATATTGATGATTACTCAGCAGAGTTCCTCAAAAATGGTGCTATTTCACAGAGAAATGACACTGAGGTATACTCGGGCATAAGGGTAATCGGAAGCGTAGCTAATCCAATATACGATGATGCTAACGCTGAAGATAAAGGTGTAGTAATTTCTCACTGGAGTGGAAATATTGATATACCGTTTCACCGTTTTGTCACAAACAGATACGAGCATACGACTTATTCAGGTTTAATAAAATCAAAATCGGCTGGTTACCAAATGGATAGTACTGAGGTGACTAGTATGAGACCTGTGACATTTGACATGGACTTGTATCATAGAAAACGAATATCCATGTATTCAAAGGAATGTCATGTTAAAAATTCGTTCACTACACCACTATATAAAGGAGTCACTGTAATACCAGTGAGTATTTAAAATGAAAAGACGTGATTTTTTAAAGAACACAGGAATAGTAGCGGCCGCAAGTATGGTACCGTTTGTGGCGCAAGCTAACGACGACATGCTTTCACCAGGAATTCATTTACTATGGGACGGTAGTATATGGGTTAACACAGCTTCGCCATATCAGGGTACTAATTTCCCAGTAGGTACCCAAGCACATCCTGTTAACAATTTAGCAGATGCAAAGAGAATAAAGGAAATACATTAATGAATACAATTTGGGTTACATTTCAAGCAGAAGGCGTACACATGTATCCTGCGGCACATACAGATCCTAAACTATGTACAGCAGGTGAGATGGATGTTAGCTTTTTAGGAAACTTACATAGACACATGTTTCACTTTAAAGTATGGATAGAAGTATTTCATGATGACCGTGATTTAGAGTTTATACAATTTAAACGCTGGTGTCAAGGTCTTTATGGTAACGGAGTTTTGGAGTTTGATCATAAAAGCTGTGAGATGCTTGCTGACGAATTAGCAGAACAAATAAGAGAGCAGTACCCAGAACGGTATCTAAAAATATCCGTTGCTGAAGATAATGAGAATGGATGTGAGATGGAATATTTTGCATTCGGAGGAAATACATAATGACAGAAACACACTTAAAAATGAAAGCTCTTTTCGAAGAGTATTTGGCAGAAAGCGACAAGTTCGAAAATGGCAATGTGAAAGCATCTGCCGCTAGAGCAAGGAAGGCGCTAATGGAAATCACTAAGGCTGCGAAAGTACGCCGTGTTGAGATCCAAGATAAAAAGAATGCTATGTAGTTTAAATTAGAATAACTATAAATTAATATATAGAAATTTAAACAAGAGTAGAAATAATAGCATTTAGGAAGCATAATGACCATATACTTAGTTGAACTCGAACCAGTAGAAACACGTTACACGGCACAGTGGCAAGTCCATTTGCCTACCCAATTGAGAGATAAAGGGCTAGACGTAGTAGTTATCGAAGGCCCACAAGACACTCCTCAGGATACAACTCCAGGAGCCTTCCTTAACTTTAGTGGAACGAACTATTGGAAAAGCGAACAGCTTAAAACCATTAGTCAACTGTTTGCGGACGGTAAGGTAAATGACGGAGATTATTTTCTGTACACCGACGCATGGAACCCAACAGTTATTCAACTTAAGTATATGGCTTCATTACTTGAAGTAGATATTAAGATAGGCGGTATGTGGCACGCCGGCAGTTACGACCCACAAGACTTTTTAGGCAGACTTATTGGGGACGCTAAGTGGGTAAGAGACGCAGAAAAGAGTATGTACGAAATATACGATCACAATTTCTTTGCTACAGATTTCCATATACAGCTATTCGCTAAAGAGCTGTTAGGTTGGAAAGGCAACGTTCAAACTGGGTATGACAATAAAATAGTACGAACAGGTTGGCCTATGGAATATCTCAAAGACGAATTTGAGAAATATAAGGGCGTAGAAAAAGAAGACATTATATTATTTCCACACAGATTAGCACCCGAGAAGCAACTAGACATTTTCTTAGACTTAAAAGAAACATTTCCAGAATATGAGTTTATTGTTTGTCAAGACCAAGGTCTAACTAAAGATGAATACCACCAATTACTAGCAAAATCTAAGATTGTCTTTAGTGCTAACTTACAAGAAACATTAGGCATTAGTTGGTATGAAGGATTACTGCTAGGATGTATACCTATGATACCAGACAGACTAAGCTACAAAGAAATGGGGCATAAATGCTTCAAGTATAAAAGTGAGTGGACAGAAAGTTTTGACAAATACAAAGAAAACAAGTTACACCTCACCGCAAAGATTTCAAAATATATGAAGAATTACAACGACTGGCGTTTTGCGATAGCAAAACAAACTAACAAACTAGAGGATAACTTTTTTAGCGGAAGCGAACTATATAGGATTCTCAAGGAACAACAAAAATGAATAATAATGACGTAGTGCTAGTAACAGGCGGAAGCGGCTTCATAGGAAAAGAAGTATGTCGCTTACTAGTAGAAGCTGGACACGAAGTAATAAACATCGACCGTGTCAAAAAAGCAATCGACGGCGTAACACAATATCCCTTCGATTTAAGCAATCACCAAACAGCAGGCGTTCTTAAAGTCATACGTCCTAAAACCATTATACACTTAGCGGCTGATCACGAAGTAGCACGTAGCATGGAAGACCCAGGCACGTACTATTGGAACAATGTTGCTAATACTATATCATTGTTGAATAGCGCAGTCGAAGTAGGTGTTGAAAATTTTGTATTCAGCAGTTCAAGCAGTGTTTATGGAAATAAAGCTAACGGGCTTGCTTTTACAGAAGAAGACGATCTAAACCCTATAAGTCCATACGCTAAAAGTAAAAAGATAATAGAAGAAATACTCGTAGATTATAATACCGCGCACGGGCTTAACTACGCATCGCTTAGATACTTTAACGCGGCTGGTGCTGGTTACACGCAAGTACCACCAACACACCTAATACCTAACATAGCCAAGCATATTGTTAAGGGCACCGAGTTAGAAATTTACGGTAAGGATTATACGAATCATCCAAGTGGAACAGCAGTACGTGATTATACGCATGTAACTGATATTGCTGAAGCACACCTTTGTGCCATGGACTTTTTAAATATAAACAAAGACAGTAACATATTTAACATTGGCGCAGGGCAAGGTTATTCAGTAATGGAAGTAATTAAAGAGTTCGAGAATGTCTCCGGTATTATGGCTAAGCCTGTATTTAAATCAAAGAGAGCAGGCGATGTTAATTATACACTTGCTGATAATTCAAAATCTAAGAATACATTAGGATGGCATCCTACTCGTACATTAACTGACATAGTAACCGACGCTCTCGAATGGGAAAAGAAACACAAATGAACAAACTACACTACACGTTCGAAAACCTGCAAAACGATTTACATAATATAATTCAACAGATGGTAGTAGATGGTTATAAGCCGGATGCTATTATCGGTCCAGGGCGCGGAGGCTATACAATGGGTGTAATGTTAAGCCATTATTTCGATGTGCCGTTTTATGGATTCAATTGGCAAACCAGAGATAGTGATGACCAGGATATCGAAGGCTTAGCACGTCTTTTGTCTAAATATGTTATGTTAGACATAGATTGTAAGGATGTACTTCTTGTTGACGATATTAACGACACAGGGAAGACATTATCGGAAATTAAGTTACAAGCTGAGATGGCGTTATCATTAAGCTCAGTTAGAAAAGATAGAAATATTAAGGTAGCAACATTGTTTAATAAAGAAGCAAGTCAATTTAAAGATGTAAACTATTTCGCACAGTCGTTAACTTTGTATAACGACCCATGGATAGTCTTTCCCCATGAAGAATGGTGGAAATAATGATAGACAAAAACAAAAGGTGATGTTATAATGTCAAGAACAAGTAATATTAGAGTGGTACCAATTAACAACAGTGGCGCTCGTGGCCCAGATACAATGTTCGTAGTAGACTTACTCGACAATGACAAATTAGTAGAAACGAGGAAACTTCCAGGCAAAGGCATACATTATGCTATGGATGTTTCTGAGAACTGGGACAACGGAATTATAAAAGAGGCAACAAATGAGCAATCCAAATAAAAATAGATTACAAAAAACATCAGAGATAGTTAGAGAGCGTCTCAAAGCCGAGGGCGTTAAGTTTCATAGTAATGATAATATTAGCGACTACCTTACAGCAGGTGAACTAGAGAAGATTCAATCCGAAGTAGCTGATGCTATGCAAGATGTGTTAAATGCATTAGTTATCGATACAGAGAACGACCACAATACAAACGAAACTGCCAAACGTGTAGCTAAAATGTTTGTTCGAGAAACATTCGGTGGTAGGTACACTCCAGTACCAAAAATTACTAGCTTCCCTAACATGGGCTATAAGAGTTTATACACAACTGGGCCAATTACAATACGTAGCACTTGTGCTCATCACTTTCAAAACATTGTAGGTAAGTGTTGGATTGGAATTCTGCCCGAGGAAGAAGTTATCGGATTGAGCAAGTTTAATAGGCTTGTACATCACATTGCAGAACGTCCACAAATTCAAGAAGAAATGACTACACAGATTGCAACGGCGCTACAAGAATATGCTAAAACTGAAAACGTAGCAGTTCTACTAAAAGCAGAGCATCACTGTATGACACACAGAGGTGTCAGGGAACACGAAAGTGATATGACTACTGCTATAATGTTAGGTGCGTTCGACACAACACCGGCATTAAAGAAAGAGTTTTATGATATTTGCTTAAGCATGAAAGGACATAGCTAATGATCGAACGTAGAGAAGGTACAGGCACTCTTGTATTAGAAAAGTCTGGTGTTCCTATTTACGATGTAGCCGATGCTATTATAGAATACTATAATATAGAGTCAGTTTGCGAGAAGTTTCCGATTTCGAAAGAAGAGGTGTTCGAAGTTGTTGATGCTATGACTGGCATTTTAGATGGGTGGGAGGACGGTGATATCAAATTAACTAACAACGGCGATGTTACAAACATAAATTTACAGACCGAAATTGTTAGCGATACATTATTTTTTCACTTACTTAGCTACGGAAGAACTGAAAATACCGAGAGTGATGATTTCGATGAATTGTACAGAACCGGATTAGGTAAGATTGTAGGTGAAATATTTTCCGGCATGGTACACGAGGATTTCGACGTAACCGATAGTCCTATGCATCGCGCTATATATAACGCACTGGTTGTAACCATCGGGGATAACATAAAAGAAATAATAATAGAAGCTAACAACAAAGGAACGCCCACTAATGAAGACTGAACTACCGAATACACTCCGACTAATTGACCAGATTAAGCAATGGCATGTCGACCGTAACTTAATCGACGGAGCAACTGACAAAGACCAGTTAGCTAAACTAATACAAGAAATGGGCGAACTTAGCGACAACATCTGCAAAGGGAAAGACGTAGCAGATGATATAGGCGATATGATAGTTGTGCTTATTAACATTGCTGTACGACACGACTTATCTATCGGCGACTGCTTAGAGCAAGCATACAACGACATTAAAGACCGTAAAGGTAGAATGGTCGATGGTGTGTTTGTTAAAGAAGGAGACCTATGAGTAATTTTGACGTAAGTGATGAGGTACAAAAGGTTGGCGGTGACTACACATTCGAAGGCGTAGTAGTTGCAGTGTTCGAAAAGCTAAGTGGACAGGTGCGGTACGTTGTAGAAGACGATCGTGGTTGTTTGCATATCTATAGCGCCAAGAATTTAGAATTTAAAAATGCATCGGAACAAACCGGATGATGGAAGTATTGAGTTTATCTATTGACATTATCCTATTAACTGTTATAATATGTTTAGGCATTGTTATACACGGTGTTCATAAAACTGCGGCCGAACTAGAGAACTAGCGTGGAAACACAATTAGATTTATTCACAAATATACCGGAGAAAAAAGCAAAGCGTAAACTTTGGTTGTTACACGCTATAGCTAACTCTCCTAATCCTTGTGCAAGTATGACGATTAGTGTAGAAGAGGCGCAAATGATGCTCGAATCGTTTAAACAGGTCGGAATTAATATTGACGCATTGGTCGACGACGCGAAATGACAGAAGAAGAAAGCAAACAAATAAAATTACAAGCGGGAAAAGCATCACGCAAGCTAGACTGTTTGCTAAGTAATAAAAGTAATTTGTCGCCTCAGTACAAAAGGTTTATACAAGACATTAAAGACGCAGTAACAAAAATAGAAGAGATAACAAAAGATGAAGACATATAAATTTACAGTAGAGTTCGATGGTAAAATCGATAATTTTGAAATAAGCGAAGACCAGATAGAATCTAAGTATCTTTTAGAAGCAATATCAACTGTGATACACAATTTGGACTTACATGCTTCCGGTGCGTATGAAAGGTATCCGTATGTTGACAACATCCCATTTCCTAATGATAGTGCTTCTCTAAAAGAATTAGATGCTTATATGGAAAATATCAAGAGTGTTATTAAACAGATACCGGAAAGAAAAAGATTGTTCGGCATGGCAGAAGATGAAGAAAACTAAAGCAAATTTAGAGCATCATATCCAACTTAAGGAATTAGAGAAAATATAATGAAACTGAGATATAGTGAGGTTGATTTTTACTAATGAAAGCAGTTAAAAGCCCTATGATGGCTTTAATACAGAAAGACAAAGAAGGCAGTAAACAATTGCAGAAGTTTATTGCCAGTGGCGAAGACAAGGGCACTATTACTTTATCCAACGGAATGGAAGTAACTGTTACCGTAGAAGGCGAAGGCAGTTATAAGTGATAGGCAAACTATTAGGAAATATTGTCTACTAGAAAATAAAATTCTACTAAACAAAGAAGGGCGTAGAACACACAAAGAATGGCGCGGCAAAACGCCAAAAGAAATAGGATTCGGTTATGAGCAAGCTACGATACAGTGAAGTATTTTATTCAGTGCAAGGAGAGGGGAGATTTGTCGGTGTTCCCTCTATATTTTTAAGAACTTATGGTTGTAATCTGAGTTGCGCAGGATTTGGCCAAGAAAGAGGTAACTTAATACCTGTAACAGAAATGCCTTACATGAATGATCCTAAAGCAGATCCTAATCATCCGGAAGCATACACAAGCATAGAGGAACTTCCTGTTACTCCAATTGGTTGCGACAGTAGCGCAAGTTGGGCAATGAAGTACAAGCACTTACAGAAGACACAGACAGTAGATGAAGTGTTTGAAGAGATTGTTAAGTGTTTGCCGGGTGGTGATTTTTATGGTATGTTCGACGAGGATATACACTTGGTTATTACAGGTGGCGAACCTCTACTAGGGTGGCAACGTATTTGGCCTGAGCTAATTGAGAAATGTAAAAAGATTGGACTGTGTAACATTACATTCGAAACAAACGGAACACAAATAGTAAGCGAAGAACTTAGAGAATATTTCAACACAGCAGGCAACGGTGTTCACGTAACCTGGAGTACTTCTCCTAAGCTATCTATTAGTGGCGAGAAGAAAGAAGATGCGTGTATTCCCGAATCATTACAAAGTATGAAGGGCGTAGCTAATTCTTATCTTTATACAAAATTTGTAGTAAGAGATGCCAGTGACTTCGCAGAGATAGAAGAATTCGTGCAAGCATATTATGATGCAGATATTTGGCTTGATGCAATATACGCAATGCCCGAGGGCGCAACAACAAGTCAATTAGACTTAACAGAAAAACAAGTAGCCGAGGAGTGTATGAATAGGGGTATTAGATTTAGCCCTAGACTTCACCTCGCCTTGTTCGACAACCAGTGGGGCACATAATGATTAAAGTAGAATGCGATAGCGATGATTGCCGAATACACGTGAGCGAAGGCATGAGCACACTTGCGTATTATCCGCCAGTATACGATAAAACCGGTAATAACATCAATCCAGACATGAACACATCCTACGGTAAAGCCGGTTGTTCTGTTTGTAAAAGATCATGGGATTGGAAAAGAGAACAAGGAATACTAACCTCTGAGGAGATATTATGAAAAAGAAAAGACTATTACCATTTTGGATGATGCCAGGAAGCTGGGGACTAACAGGAACTACAAAAGCTGTAGCCGAGGCTGAATATTACTACGAAGGCAAAGAACTAGATTGGCGTATTAAGATAATTAATGCCGAGAACGATGTTGAGAGAAAGATTTACGAATCGGAACTATCGTTTTCCCTAGGGGAGATGTCCCAGCAAGAGTTAGACACTAAGGTACGTGAGATTAAAGATGAACCGTGGGTTGATATTAAAGTTGGCTTTGCAGACCCAGAAGAATCTGTAATCGGTTATTTCGATTTTGACTGGAACGAAAAGTTTATTAAAGTTCTACACAAGAAAGGCTACACAGGAGCAAGCGACGAAGCAATGGTAAATAATTGGTTCAATCGTGTATGCGCCTTAGTACACGCACAGAATTTAGCTGATAAAGATTTTGGCATGGAAGAAAGAAACGATTATACACAGGAGAGACCGGATGTCATCAAAACAAGTACCCCAAGAAAACCAGTCAGTGGAGATGAGGGCGAAGGCGAAACTGGCGAAACTAGTTAACGCTGTACAGCCTATAGTTGACGCGGAATTGGAGACATTTGATTCCGCTGAAGTAAATTATATCCTTACCAACTACCGAAAATACCTAATGCTCGACTTAGCTAGGGACTTCGAAAAAGCACGTGGAAGGCACTTAAAAGAAAGCCCGTTTGATAGTATCTTGGACGATGAATTGTAAGTCATTGAATTTACATAACAATTGTATCTTGACATATATAGCAACCGTGTTATTATAACACTATAAAGAATTTATAGGAATTAAACAATGCCCAAAGCACCGCCCAGCCCAGATATGGTAGGCCAAGAGTTAGCAGTAGGAGATACTGTACTTTTTAACCCTCCCAATTCTCAAGGAATAAAATGGGGCAAAGTTAAGCGGGTAATGCCAAAAACTCTTAAAATTGAATTTACACGGGGAAATTGGCAAGGTGTGCCTTACGTAACTGAATGTAACCGCAGGTCAGCTGAAACAGTAAAATTGAACGAAGAACAACTTTTAGGTGTGGCACAACAGAAATTGGCAGGTTTAGGATAATGGCAAAGAAAGCAGTAGTTAAAGATTTATTTGACCAAGAAATTAACCTCGATGACCGTGTTATTATGAGTTACGACGATAACCGTATTAATTACGGACGAGTAATTAAATTAACTAAAAAGAAAGTTACAATTGAACACGAGCGCAAGGGGATGGCGTGGAACGAAACTTCCGAAAGAACCCCAGATAACGTAGTTGTAATGAGCGAAGACCAAAGAATCTCAATTGCGTTCATGAAGTTGTCTAGTTAGAAGGTAATTAGATAAATAAAATTGTAAGGGATAGACCTTTACCAAATACATTTTTCATAGGAGTTATGAAATGTCCAGAGAATATAACCTAGCCGTGTTTATCGGCAGATTCCAACCCGCACATAATGCGCACGTTGAAATTATTAAACAATCTTTAGAGCTTGCTGACAATGTACTTGTTATTATTGGCTCTTCTTTTCAACCAAGAACTTACAAAAACCCGTTCACTCAATATGAACGTACCACTATGTTACAGCGCGGTTGTGCTGAAGCCGGCGTAGACCTTGCTAGAGTCTTTTTTGACTATAACACGGATACACGGTACGACGATGGTGCGTGGTTAGTAAGAACACAGAAAATTGTCAATACTTATGCTAAAATTTATGACGACCCTAAGGTTGTTGTAGTTGGGCACAAGAAAGAAGACGACCCTTCCACTTATTACTTAGACATGTTCCCACAGTGGGGCAGAGTAGACCATCAGTTAATTGAGCCGTTGGATGCTACACACATCCGGGATTTTTACTTTAAAGATATCCCAAATCTTAATTACTTGAATGGAGTTGTTCCTCTTAGCGTTCGTGAATATTTAGACGAGTGGAGACAGACCCAGTACTTTAAAGATGTAGTACAAGAACGCAAGTTTGCTGAAATGTACAAGGAGCAGTTCTCCCACTTAAGGTACGCACCAATTTTTGTTACCACTGACGCAGTAGTTGTCCAGAATGCACACGTACTTCTAGTAAAGCGCGGAGCATATCCAGGCAAGGGCCTTTGGGCTTTTCCCGGCGGGTTTGTTGACGCAGAAGGCGACAAGTCTGTACAGGACGCAATGGTACGAGAGTTGCGCGAAGAAACAAAAATCGATTTGCCTGAAAAAGTAATTGTAGGCAATATTGAAAAGACTAGGGTATTTGACGCACCTGGTAGATCTAGCAGAGGACGCACAATTACTCATGCTTTTTACGTAACACTTCCGGATGGCAATAAACTGCCTAAAGTAAAAGGAAGCGACGATGCAGTAAAAGCACAATGGGTTCCAATTGCAGACGTTAAATCTGAGGATTGCTTTGAGGATCATTACGAAATTTTACAGTGCCTAACAGGAGGCAAATAAGATGGCTAGCAGACTAGTAAACAAATTAGAAGACAGGATCCGTAGGTACGAAGTATACGGTGCAAACACCGAACAGGAAATTAAGGACGTAAACCTTCTTCGAGAAACTAAGAAAGAATTGATGCGTCTAGAACGAATTGAAACCGATGCTAACTGGATCAAACATCCAGACAGGATGGGACAATAATGCTAAGGGATAGACCCGAAGCTTAACTTAAACTGTAAAGGAGATTTACAATGTTAACACAAAATCTATTATTAATGTCAGACAGCTATAAATATAGCCAGTTCAATCAGTATCCACAAGGTACTGAAATCGTCCGCTCTTATATTGAGAGCAGAGGCGGCGAATGGGATTTAACCGTTATGTTCGGTTTACAATCCTTTATCAAAGAATATCTTAGCAAACCAATCACACAAGAAATGATTGACGAAGCTGAAACACTTATTCTTGCTCACGGTGAACCCTTCAACCGAGAAGGTTGGGAATATGTTCTTAACGAACTAGACGGCTACATTCCACTTAGAATTAAGGCAGTCCCAGAAGGTACAGTTCTTCCTTACTTGAATGTGCTGGCTGTAGTTGAAAACACAGATCCAAAATGCGGATTTGTTACTAGCTTCTTTGAAACTCCGTTGCTTCGTGCAGTATGGTACGGTACTACTGTAGCCACTAACAGCTTCGAAAGCAAAAAGATGATCCTTGAGGCTTTGCAAGAAACAGGCACTCCTGAGGACATCAACTTTAAGCTACACGACTTCGGTGCACGAGGTGTAAGCAGTGGCGAGTCCGCTATGCTAGGTGGCATGGCTCACTTAGTAAACTTCATGGGCACTGATACAGTGGAAGCACTTGTTGGAGCAATGAAGTACTACAATGCTACAGGCCCAATTGGATTTTCAATCCCTGCTATGGAACACAGCACGGTTACTTCTTGGGGTCGTGAAAACGAAGCAGACGCATATCGCAACATGCTTAAGTTGAACGGAAAGCCTGGCGCGCCAATTGCGTTCGTGTCTGACAGCTACGATATCTTTAATGCTTGCTCTAACATTTGGGGCAAAGAACTAAAACAGGAAGTTTTAGATTCTGGAGCAATTGTAGTAGTTCGTCCAGACAGCGGTGACCCTGCAACTGTAGTGGTTAAATGCTTAAGACTGCTTGAGAAGGAGTTCGGTAGCGTTAGGAACGAAAAAGGATATCGTGTACTGAACAATGTACGAGTTATCCAAGGTGACGGTATCGATCACGTGTCAATCCGTAGCATCTTGTACAATGTACAGATGGCTGGCTTCAGCTTAGACAATGTAGCGTTTGGTCAAGGTGGTGCTTTGCTCCAGCAGATCAATCGAGACACTTTGAAGTTTGCTATGAAGTGCTCCGCAATCCGCGTTAATGGTGAATGGAGAGACGTGTTCAAGGATCCTATTACTGACAAAGGTAAAGTATCCAAAAAAGGACAGGTTACATTGTACACCAACGCAAAAGGCGAGTTCTTAAGCGAACAAGAAGGATACATCGATAGCCAAGGTAATTGGTCTTGGAGCGAAGCACTGGTAACAGTGTTCGAAAATGGTAAGGTACTAAATGAAACCAATTTCGACGAAATCCGAGCAAGAGCTAACAAACCTTTCGAGGTGTAAGGTAATAAAAAAAGGGCAGGGACGCCCTTTTTTGTTCTTGACAGATCCGGGATAGGCAGTATAATAGTAACTTACATTAACTAACAAAAGAGTGACATTATGAGTAACGCAGTTTTTCTTCCAAATGGCAAGAGCTACAAAGTAGGCGATGCATCCCAAGCAATAGTTTTGGATAATTTGCCAGTAGCCAATTATTCCTTGTCTCAAGACGACTACGGTAATTTTTGGTTTAACCAAATTGACGATTTTACCCTTCCAGAAAAGCTATACGGCAACTGTACCCAAAACGCAGACCGTATTGTTGAAACATTCAGCAAACGTGCGCAAAGTACAGGTGTTTTGCTTACCGGTGAAAAAGGCTCAGGCAAAACACTGCTAGCAAAGACATTGTCTACGAAGCTTGCTGAAATTAATGTTCCGACGTTGGTAATCAATCAGCCATGGTGCGGCGAAGGCTTTAACAACTTGCTACAAAGTATTCATCAACCTATGCTTGTTTTGTTCGACGAGTTCGAAAAAGTATACGACAGAGATAGGCAGGATAAAATCTTAACATTGTTAGACGGTGTATTTAATACACGGAAGATGTTTGTGTTTACTTGTAATGACCGCTGGGGCATTAATACTTATATGCGTAATCGTCCAGGGCGTATTTTCTACTCCTTAGACTTTGATGGCTTGTCCCTGGACTTTATTAGAGAATTCTGCCAGGACACATTAAACGATCAGAGCAAGGTTGATTCTGTTTGTCAGATTGCAGGACTTGCGAAGAAGTTTAACTTCGACATGCTTAAGTCTTTGGTAGAGGAAATGAATCGCTATAACGAATCTGCGAAAGAATCGCTAAGAATGCTAAACATCGAAGTTACCGATGGCTTTTATAAGTACTCCGTTAAAATCACTCAAAATGGTAAAGCACTCGATCCTAAGTTATTTGCGCCCAATGTTTGGGAAGGTAATCCGCTTGACCCTGACGGCTTTAGTGTTGCGGTATCTTCAAACCCTGATATGCTCCAGGGCCTAAGATCTCGGATTGAATATAACGATGATCCCGAAGAAGTTGCCGATTTAGCTGAGGATTTTGATTACGATGACATTGATGACTGTGTGGCTCCAACACCGGTAACGACATTCAGAGCTAATCATACAAATATCAAAGGCATGGATTCTGCGGCTGGCAAATACACGTTCGCTGACGAAGAAAATAGTCTAGAAGTAGTGCTATCAAGAGTTATTGATGTCCGCACTTCTTACCTAGACATGCTTTAAGCAGAACGGTTGCGTAAACGCAGAATATGAGCTTCTCTGCGTTTACGCGCACCTTCTACTCCATACACTTCTTCCCAACTACGTCCTTTCTTAGCCTCTGACATCTTCTTCTTTGTTTCCTCTGTGAATGGGTGGTCTATTACTTTCTTCCTCATAGCGGCTGTCATGGTTGCTATTTGTTCAGGCGTTCTCTTTTTGCCTGTAGTCTTAGCTATACGTTTGGCTATAGTCTCTTCGGATTGTGGACCTCTTGCTTTGTTTTGTTCGCCTATGCGTTTGCGGTCTTCTTCGCTCCACATCTCAATCCCTTTGTTCCACGGTGTTTTGCCCTTCTTACTTTTAGACATTTTTTGTTTTGATTCCTCATGGTGTGTTCTACCACCTAATCCTCCTGTGAGAAGGTTATATGAGTTAGGATCGTTTACTAGGGATTCGTTTACCAGTTCTTGTTCTTTAGCAAAAGCATCATCTTCGTTATCAAACGTAGCCAATATCTCTTTTTTGAAGTTTTCTTTGCCGTATTGAGCTATAGCGTTCTTTATAATGGTGCCAGAACCTAGATAATTATCGTTAGGATTGGTTGTTTTGTGCTTACCTATATAATACCTGTCATTTAACAGGTTTGTGGTCTTATAAACTGTATAAATATACATGCTGATACTCCTTTTCAGTATTAGAGTAGTTGGGATGCCCGTCCGCGAACTACACTATTATTTATCATTTGACAACAGATTGAGTTGTGTTATAATATACACTATATAACAACTAATTGGACACATCACATATGGCACGTAATTTTATACTCGTAGATACTATGAATTTGTTTTTTAGGGCCCGTCACGTGGCTCGCGGCTCAGATATGGATATGAAAATTGGCATGGCTATGCATATCATGTTCAACTCAGTTAAAAAAGCATATCGGGACTTTAACGGGGATCATGTTGTGTTCTGCTTAGAAGGTAGGTCGTGGCGTAAGGATTTTTACACTCCCTATAAAGCTAACCGTCAGGTTTCTCGAGACCAGCGTACTCCCAAAGAAGTAGAAGACGACGAACTCTACTTCGAAGGGTACAACAGCCTAGTCGATTATTTAAACGAAAAGACTAACTGCTCCGTTATTCAACAGAGTAACGCAGAAGCAGATGACCTTATCGCCACTTGGATACAAGAACACCCAAATGACAATCATACTATTGTCAGTTCCGACAGCGACTTCTATCAATTACTAGCTGAAAACGTTAGACAGTATAACGGTGTAGATGACAAGATTATTAGTACCGAGGGTATCTTTAACGGTAAAACAGGCGAGCGTCTTTTAAACAAGAAAACAGATGAGCCGCTTGAGGTTCCGGATCCAGAATGGTTACTGTTCGAAAAGTGTGTAAGGGGTGATACTGCTGACAACGTTTTTAGCGCATACCCAGGGGCACGTAAGAAAGGTACAAAGAATAAGACGGGTATGCTAGAGGCATTTGCTGATCGCAAGACTGGCGGCTTTAACTATAACAATTTTATGTTACAGCGTTGGGTAGATCACGAAGGTAACGAGCGCAGAGTAAAAGACGATTACGAGCGCAACCGTACACTTATTGACTTAACACAACAGCCGGAAGAAATAAAAGCTGAAAGTAAGCATATTGTACATGAAGCAGTTAACAAGCCAAAGGTCTCGCAGGTTGGTACTTACTTTATGAAATTTTGCGCTAAGTGGAATTTAATGCGCATGAGTGAAACACCAAACGACTATGCGGAGTTTTTAAATGCACCCTGTAACAAAAGCTGAAAAGATTTTAGCAGGCAAATGGATTAAGGCCCCAAAGTGGATTTTTGAGAGTCCGGATTCAGGGAAGACAGTATATCGTCGATTGTTTCGATCGTCGGCGGACATCGAACGGCTTCCGCGGCCTCACGTTTTTAAGCAATTATATCGCGCAGGTGGTAACGTAGTAGACGACATAGAAACACTAGACGCACAATATTTTGACGAGGTATTTAAAGATGGTTAATATAAAAACAAAATTACAACAGATAAGTGATGTCGCTTGGCTAGTACATCGAGGGACAGAACGTATTGGCATTCTAAATAAAGATGTACAAGATCACTACACGTTTATTAGTGGCCAAACTATGGAAATCTTTAATAACGACGACGAAGTAATACAGCACTTTGGCAACATTAATTTGTTCGAAGAAAAAATCGAACAGCCTACAAGTAAACAAGACGGGTTCTATATAAAAGGTCATTTAGTCGACTATCCTAATCCGATTCCTGTTGACATTACTGACCCTGAATACAGGGAAGATATTCCGTTGTATACTAAAACAGAAGGCAGTGATGTTTACTATGCCGCTGGCTGGTATTGTATACACTTCGGCAAGGGTTGGAAACATGGACACGGGCCTAAACTGAATACACTGTTACAATATGGGTACGAAGGACCGTTTAAGACACGACTAGAATGTAAGCAACGACTAAAAGCATTAAACAAGGAAAAGAGGAATGGCAACAAATAAAGTTTTTCCAGTATTATACATTTTAATGCGTACTGATTTAGAATCGTTAAATCCCGGGAAAATGGCCGCACAAGCGAGCCATGCGTCTAACGCCTTCGTACATGCGTGGGATGAAAGAGACCACGATAGCGACGTTGATGACCTCGGTGTAAAGTGGATGACATCTACTAAGCAAGGTTTTGGTACTGTACTTGTACTAGGTGTTAACGAAAAGCAGATGCGTATTGCTGTAGAAGTTGCTCAGCAGTTAGAATACCCTGCTGAAGTAATACACGATCCTACCTATCCAATTAGAGATGGTGAAGTGTGCCACTTCCTGCCAATAGATACTTGCGCGTATGTTTTTGGAGATAAAGACGACCCGATATTAAAATCAATTTTAGGCAACTTTAATTTACACCCATAGTATGTATAACTCAGTAATTGAACTTTTACCTAAAGCAAAAATTGTTTTTCGAAACGACGAAGGTTTTAACCAGAAAATTTATGAAATATCTAATATATATAATGATATTCCAACAACGTTTAAGGAGAAGTTTTGCTTACTCCCGAGATGTTATCTAGGGCTTGAGGCAATACAAGCCGGGCATCGGTTGGGGACACATATTGACTATAAGCCTAGGATTTCAAACTTATTAATTAATATAAACAATGATCCCGTTACAATTGTACATAGTAATAAAGGAACATTAGAGGAGCATACAATCGAACCGCTAGAATACTTTTTAGTAGATGTTTACAAAGAACACGGATGCAATGAAATATACAAAAACGATATAACGTTTCTAACTATTAACTATCATCTGCCTTACAACGTAGTTACAAGAAGATTAAATTATGACTGAACTTGATAAACTAAAATCTTACATAAAGAACCTAAAAGCTAAGGGTGCTAAAGAGACTACAATAAACGTAGATTATTTAGACAAAATTTTAAACGAACTAAGCGAGCCAGGATCTGCGCCTAAACCTCGTGTTGAGACTAAAATAGACGCGGACGGTGGAGGATTTTCAGGGGAATGAATTATTTAGATATATTTGCGCAATGTGTTATTGTGCTGGCTGGAATATTTTCTGTATACTTGATGTCAAGTAGCGAAGCAGAAAAAAGAATGTACGGTAGCTTTACCGGACTGCTAGGCGAGCCGTTTTGGTTTATGACGGCTGTAATAAATTTCCAGCCTGGCGTAATAGTTTTAGTATTGGTATTTGGTGTTAATTGGATACGAGCATTCTTAGTTAGTAAACGACTCGTTGCAAATGAAGGCAAATCGTTTAGTTTCTTTGTATATGCTAAGATATTAAAAGAGACTGCAATAGCCATGAAAAGAGACATATATTCAGCCTTAAAAATTAATAAGAGAACAAAATGACTAAAGAATTAAAAGCGGCAATGAACACAATACAAGCCGGAGAGTTAACATTAGTGTTTGTGTTAAAGTTCGGCAAAAGACGTACAGAAATAGACAGCAACGGAACACCAATCTTGCTAGCAAACTGGTTCGGTAAGGATTATTTGTTAGATGCAAACTTGGTAGACGACGATGACCCAACACCGAGCGAAGCCGCGTTAACCACATTCGAAGAAGAATACCTAAAACATTTAGAAGAAACAAAGGCGCAGTACAAATGAACCGTTATAAACCATGTGGCGCCGATACTTGTTGTTTTACAGATAGTAAAGCATTAGTTGAAAGATTAAAGCAATGCGAACAAAATTTAAGAATACTTGCCGAAACAGAAGGCTTTTCTGAATACTGCGAACAAGAGTTCGGCACTGATTGCGGTCTTTCTATATACAGACTAACATTAAAATCACTAAAGGAGGTTAAGAATGGACGTTAAAGTTATTAAAATCGAAGAGCACGACGATGACAGAAATACTGTAGTTCTAGAACTAGATGATGGTTCCTACGAACAGTTAATGACTGAATACACAATCGACGACTTACGTTTGGCTATTGACACGTACTACGGAGAAACAGGAGAAAGTTGATGAAAGTAGAAATTTATAGTAAAGACAATTGCGGCTGGTGTAGCATGGCTATCAAACTAGCAGAACGCGAACAGTACGACACTACAGTAAAAAAACTAAACGAAGACTTTACTAGGGATGAATTACTTGCTCAGTTCCCTGATGCTAAATCCTTCCCTATTGTAGTTGTAGATGGTAAAACGGTAGGTGGCTTTAAAGAATTTGACACATTCATTAAGGAAAACAAAGAGGCATAGCATGAAACGATTATATATACCTAACATCGAAAGAGCACAGTGTAAATTAGCTGGCATTGAAGTTGATGATAATTACTACGATAATTTTATGGCTCAACCTACAATAGAAAAGTGGGCAGTGGGTGGTTTGGCTTCATTGGTCTATACTTCAGTTAGTGTTCAAATGAGTATTTTAGGCCCAGGGGAGGAAGTAGAATATGCGTTTAGTTCTCCGTTAGGTCTAGTTCTATGTGTACAATACGCAATCTCTTGTGTACTAGCATTAGTTCCACTGTTTATCGCAGTATTTCAGTTAAAGACTACTAATTCTTCGGCATAATAGATGTTAATATTAACTGGTGTGTTAATTGGGAATTTTTGATAAATATATGTATAAGGAGATACATATATGTCACGACCCAAGCCACAAGTGTTGTTAGAAGCATTAAACAAGCATACATACAAAGCAGAGCAGGTATTAAATGCTGATGCTATATATAGTGTGTTTTATCAAAACAGTCCAATTAACTTGCGTATCTTAAATACCTTAGTTAGTTACCCAGGGCCTAAGTACAAAAAGGTTTCTTTTAGTAACCCCGGTCATGCGTTTAACTTAGCAGAACGACTTAATAAAGTATTCAGCACCGAAGACTTTTCTGTGGTGCGGCTTACTAAAGGCACAAAGGTAACAGAGGATGACATCGCAAATTTCAAAGAGTAATCTACAATATTTCATTGTAAATTATATTGATAAAAATTTGCGGAAGCCTTTGAACAACTTTTCCAATCTACCAATTGACCAACAGTGTCGTAAGATTTTTAAAAACTTTCGGCTAAAAGACAATAAGCCCACAGGCTTAAATCTTACCACTTTTGGTCACACCCTCCTACAGAGATACTTCGAAACCTACAAATACGAAATAGATATTGTTCCCGTTGGCAAGACACGGGTTAACCTAGACCGCGCAATGACTTGGCCTTACTACATCGGCAAGGCTACTATAGTGTTTTACCATCCAGACGATGCGGCTTGGTTTAAACTGGGCGGCAATAACCTGGAATATTTCGCAGAATCTAGTAATTTAGACCCCTAACACGTAAGTTATTGTTTTTGTTAGGTTTTTTATTGTTGACAATTTCGCATATGGTGCTATTATATATACATTGCTTAGTTACATATACCAGGCAAAACTAAACGCTACACCATTTAGGTAGGCTAAATTTTAACTTTCAGGAGTAACACTTATGGAATCACTTAACGTCCGACCAACAGAGGTACGCCCTATTGTACTTCGTGCGATGAAAGCAAATCGCCCAATATTTATCTGGGGTCCTCCCGGTATTGGCAAATCCGAATTAATTGAAGGCATTGTTGCTAGTGGTGCGCTAGGTAAAGCGGCTATGATCGACATGCGTTTGGCACTTATGGAACCAACTGACCTGCGTGGTTATCCGTTCCGCAATCCCGATTCCAACACAATGGAATGGGCTCCCCCAGCAGATCTTCCTACTAAGGAAATGGCTGATGAATACGATACAATCGTATTGTTTATGGACGAACTCAACTCTGCTCCACCTTCCGTACAGGCTGCGGCCTATCAGTTAGTATTGAACAAGAAAATTGGTCAGTACATTATGCCCGACAACGTAGTAATTGTTGCCGCAGGTAACCGCGAGACTGACCGAGGTGTTACTTACCGTATGCCAGCCCCGCTTGCTAACAGGTTCCGCCACATTAACATGGAAGTGAACTACGAAGATTGGCAACAGTGGGCTATGACACACGACGTCCATCCAGACGTTATTGGTTACTTGGCTTACTCCAAGTCCGACCTGTTCCAGTTTGATCCTAAAACTTCTTCCCAGGCGTTTGCTACTCCTCGCTCTTGGAACTACATTAGCGAAATCTTGAACGTTGATGACTTTGATGATGCAAGTCCTCGAGAGCAGATGGCTGAACTGGCTGGTGCTATTGGCCAGGGCATGGCAATTAAATTTGCTGAACACCGCAAGGTTGCTAACTTCCTGCCAACTCCTGGAGATGTTATTTCCGGTAAAATCGACAAACTTAACGACAAAGTCGCTAAGGAAATGTCAGCTAAGTATAGCTTAGTGGTAAGTATTGCTTACGAGCTGAATGATACTTACAAAGAAAGCGGTATGGATAAGGCGTTCGGCGTTATGATTAATAACGTAGTACGGTTTGCTTTCAAGAACTTCGAACCTGAAATGGTAGTGTTCTTGTTCAAAACTATTATGAAGGATTACAAGATCCTGATTAACTTCCGTACTGTACTCGACAAGGACCTGTTGCAGACCTTTAGCGACAGATACTTAAAGTACATCGTGTAATAGGTAACACGTTTAAAACCTTGTGCGCCTACCTATGTTACTCCCTACCTAAGCATAAGGTTTTGAAAGCCCCGGAAACGGGGCTTTTTTTTATCTCTGGGAGCGTAAGTTAGTGTTTTTATTAGAATTTTTCGTAGTGTTTATACATTGACAGAACCGTATAAAGTGCTATAATATTGTTAACAAATTAATTAATCAATTCGTGTAGGAGCAACAAATGTCAGTAGCATTCGCACAAAAAGACACTGTAAATAAAGACATAGCCAAAGGGCTCAATCTTCCAGTGTCCACAAAATCAGATGCACAAATAGAAGATATCCTTATTAAGGCCAGAATTGAGATGCTTATGAAAGCACCTTTCTTTGGTACCCTTGCTACTCGTTTACAGTTACGCGATGCGACTAAATGGTGTCCCACTGCCGCTACTGACGGAAAATACTTTTACTATAACCGAGACTTTGTTGACGCATTAAACGAAGACGAAGTAATTTGGCTTATGGGACACGAAATTATGCACTGTGTTTATGATCACATGGACCCAGGTCGTAAGGGCAACCGCATTCACCAACTTTGGAACGTAGCTAACGATTTCCTTATTAACTGGGAGTTGGAAGAAGCACGTCTCGGTCGTAGAATACGAAAAGAAATTATTGAGGTTTGCTTTGATTCTAAATATGCAGACATGACCTCTGAAGAAGTGTACCAGTTACTGTACGACGAAATGGACAAGAACGGTCAGATTAAACATGTTAGTTTTGACATGCACATGGAGCGTGGCGAAGGCGACGACGAAGGTTCCGGTAACGGTGACGACGAAGGTGATGGCGAAGGCCCAGTGCCAATGACTGCCGAAGAAAAGCAGAACTCTCAGCAAGAATTCGAAAACGCAGTAGTGCAAGCGGCTAAGGCTGGTAACGGTGCTAGTAGCTTGCCTGGCGGTGTTAAGCGTATGATTGATAAATTGCTTAATCCTCAGTTGGATTGGAGAGACTTGCTTGCTATGCAGATTCAGTCTACTATTAAAAGCGATTACAACTTTATGCGCTTCAGCCGTAAAGGTCTCGATCAAGGTATCTTCCTTCCTGGAATGGATAATGAACAGACAATTGATATTGCTGTATGTATTGACACCTCAGGTAGTATTAGTAAAGACATGCTACAGGATTTCCTAAGCGAGATCCACGGTATTATGTCCGAATATACAGACTTTACGTTGAAGCTTTGGTGCTTTGATACCGCAGTACACAATCCTGTAGACTTTACTGCCGAAAATGTAGGAGACTTGCTAGATTATGAACTTGCTGGCTTTGGTGGTACTGACTTCATGCCCAACTGGGATTACATGAAAGAGATTGGCTTTGTGCCTAAGAAGTTTGTTATGTTTACAGACGGATATCCTTTCGGTGAATGGGGCGACGAGAACTACACTGACACGCTGTTTATTGTACACGGCGGATGGCAGGGTGGTAGAGATGTTCCTGAGGCTCCGTTTGGTATTACTGTTCCTTACACCCGTGATGAGCAGTAATGTTCCAAATGGACTTATTCATAGAAGCCGATAAACCTGCGCACGATATGCTCAGGGCGGAGCAAAAACTTCGTAACGGCACCTGTGATAAGGACTTATACAAACAACATGAGGCAAAGGTAATTCGACAACGTATAATCGAGTCCGCAAAAAAGATAGACTGGTAATTATATACCAGAAATTTTAAGCTAAACTACGAACTCCTGTTAAATACTATTATAAACATTTAACAGGAGTTTTTTTATGACTAACGAAGTTACAAACCAAGCAGAAGCACAAGACAACGGTGCTGTACCTGCTCCTGATAGCATTAGTTTTACTGACCTAAACGTTCTGCTACAGATTATAGACCTTGCTACTCAGCGTGGTGCATTCAGAGGAAGCGAATTAAGCCAAGTCGGTAATACTTACGACAAAGTAAACGCTTTCCTTACCTATGTAAATTCACAGAAGCCGCAAGAACCAGAAGAAGACCAACCAGAAAAGGATGAGGAATAAATTATGGCAATGTTAAAACACGTAGGCAAAGTAGGTGAAAAACCTTGTGTCGTATTGTTTAGACAAGTACCACTTAACGAAGCAGGAACAGAATTTGACACTGAAAACTGCTTAGTAATAGAAACTGGAGGCTTAGGCCCACAGCAACATGACGCGCTAATGGACGTAGTTCAAAGTTCAGAGGGCCAGTCTGCTCACGAGATTAGCCAAGTGCTTAATCGCAGACAGTTTCCAGATGGCACTAACATGCTTTCCGAGTTACATTACAGTAAGAAGATCTCAAAGGTACCTGTAGCGTTAGTTAAACTGTCGCCGGCGCCAAACCAAGATGTTCCGTTAGCTGATGTAAACGCAGAGCTTTACAAGATCCAGCATGGCACTAACCCACCTGGAAAGACTGAAGTTAATCCAGCTAGTATTGATACATTAGCCGAAACAATTGACTCCACTACGCTAACCGAAGATGCTAGTCCGCCTGATGCAATCGCTAAGAACTTAATCGCTCAAGCTGACTTAATCGAAAGCGATATAGAACGTACGGTTAGCGAAATGAAAGCTGATGCTGAAAGCAAACGTGCGCAAGCATACGAATTAGCACCAGACTTAAAACCTAAAAGAGGCCCAGGTAGACCACCTAAGAACGATTAAAAGGAATAATTATGGCCCGTAGTGAAGCCCGTATTGTATTATTAGGCAGACCGGTCAAAGGAGCAAATAAATTCAAAGGTGATTTGCTCGCGGATATTAATCCGACTGAAATTCCTAAAGAGTTTATAGAGAAGATAGATATTACATTCTCGAGTGGTCAAGTAGTTGAATTTAAGAAGCAACGAATTAAAAAGAATTTTACAATGGAAGAAATGTCCGAATTCTTAAAACATTTCGACGCCAAAGGGGCTGTTAAGCTCGTAGAAATCACACTAGACATAGAAAAGATATATCAGTCCTTACAAGAGGGGTCCGATCATTTGTTTGGAAAGTTTTTTAAGTAGATCGTACTTCTTTTTCTATTAGAGTTAGCAGGTCCTTGCATTTACAACAGTTTTTGCAAGCGCCTGTTTTTTCTTTATACTCATCTAATGTCATAATCTTCAACGCATCACGTACTTGCGTATCAGTTTGGTTAGCGCATATACAAACAATCATTTTATATCTTTAAACATCTCGTCAACACATGTATCATCTACAGCTAAACTTCTATAAGTGATATTATGTTCTTTGAATATTAAGTGAATGGAATTATCTATCTTGAGGCTTTGTTCGAAGTCTTGTGCGCGTCCTGTTTCTTCGAAGTTCTCAGGGCGTAGTAGCATGTAGTTTAAGTTATCGTACATGTTATAACACTCTAACGCTAGTTTGTCTATTAAGTCGCTGTACATTGGGCCATCGTATAAATCCCTGTAAGCAATACTTAATAGCACTGGGCTATCTGTAATAATATAATCTACTTTGCCTGCCAACCTTACTAACTTACGATGTTGGTGAGCAAGAACATAAAGCTGATCCTTTAGCAAAGGAACATTACCTTCCCATACCACTTCCTTCGCAAACTCATTAACAAGTTCTACACTTAAACCTAACTGCTTCATTTTGTAGAACAAGCCAGCACCTTGTGTGCTCTTGCCACTAGAAGGTCCTCCATAAAGGTTTATCACAGTAGTCATTTTTTAAACTCGTAATCTAAACGCAAGATCTATGTTTAAACGTATTCGTAGTACAGGCTCAAACGTGCGTGGATCCATCAAGCCGTCAACATTGACTCGGAAATCTTTTATAATTATAGCAATAGGTTCTTTCCCTCTAAACGCAAGATGGGTGTCTATTAACTCTTGTGTATAAGTATCGAGTGTAGCTTGTATCCGAGTGCGAAAACTCTCAGTATTGGTAATAATACTAATTAAGAGATCTTCTTGCTCTTCTATATTTTTTTCATTCATGTCTTCAACAAAAATGCTCTCGCTTCCCACTATCGTTCTTTTTATTTCTACTGCTCTATTAATTTTTTCCGAAAGCTCTTCGTTTGTTATATCAGCAAGACTCGCTTCTGTGTATAATACATCTCCGAATTTTGAATGGTATCCTAATTGCTTAAATATAGCATCAAAATTTACAGCCTTTTTTCGTTTAGCTATAATTGCTTTAGTTTCTTTTCGTACGTTTGCTACTTCCTTAAAAATATCTTTCTCTAGTGTTTTTAGTGTTATCTTCTTCGACATTATTTCCATCCTATTTGCATATATCGTGTGTAAGCAGGCGTTATTAACTCGCCTGCGTATAGTGTGTTAGATAGCGGATACTTATGTTGCATATCCTCTATACTATAACAGCAATTGATATGCCCCTCATACTGCGAAGAATCATTTGTTTGCATTACAATTAGCTGTTCGTTGCTAGCGGTTTCAAACCATTCGGTTCCCATATGCTCGCAACTTGTATTAATTACTATATTAGGCGATACCTCTATGAGATCACCTCCTATTTGGAATGTCATGGCGCTTGTGTCTAGTAAGCTAACATCTGCAACCACGCCTTTAAACTTCCAGTCGTTTTGCACATGCTTATAGTTGAACCTATCTGCCATTTCAATACTAACAGGGTCTATGTCAATTCCATAGACTCGTGTTATTATATACTGACTTAGCAAAAAGTCAACCATGCTTCCTATCCAACAACCTAATATAGCAATATTCGAATTCGGCTCAACTGCGTGAGTCGTATATAATCTGTGATGAAGCCATGCTTTAGAAGCAAGCTGGCCTTTTGAAAATGCGTCCTTTGGAAAATCTCCTTGGGTGGCACGTTCTAGATAACTGGGTGTAATATTAAAATGCTGAATATTCGAAAAGTCTATTACATCTTCCCAATCGTCTAGTTCAATTGTTTCGTGTGTAGTATTCATGTAACCATTTAAAGTCGTTTATGTTATTTAACTCTTCTAGGTTGTTTTTGTTCTTAATCGCGAACGCCTTACCTTCTTCTGCACCACGTTTGGCTTCGTGTCTAAAGAATGCGTCCGGTACTGGATGTAACCATGCTTCTAGTCTTTCATTGGCTTCAGCATCTCCGTTCATTGTTAGCTTAACGCACTCTCTAAATGCGCTACGCCATGTGCTGTACGCATCTGTATTAAAACGTGTAACACAACTAACTTCGGGCATTGCTTTAAATCGTGTGCTTAACCCTGTAGTAAAGTCTAGTCCCCAGCTTGTGGCTTTTCGTACTAGCTCAGTAGGAAACAATTTAACTCCTCCATACCCGTACTCTAATCCAGTTACTGGGTTAATACTGTTCCAAACGTGTACCACTTCTCTATCATATACATCAGGGATGTAACTAAAGTCGAAGCTATCAACAATGTCTGCGTCAGCATCAACGACCCAAAACATTTCAGACTCTGCCATCGTAGCGGCTTGTTGATGTGCATTGAATATACCCTCTACATCTTTTACCCACATTGTGTTAAAAACATCGCCTACATGCTCCTGTAGTTTTACGTAGTTGGTTATGTCATTAGGTTCACGATAACTAAGATACGCGATATCAAAACGCTTAATTATGCTTCCAGGCTCTCTTACATATTGTATATTTTTTATTCTGTTTAATTTCAAGTCTTCAGTAGTTAACTTACTGTAATCAGCATTAGTTGGCCATAGTCGCAA